>Ga0111219_1004_pt1 | contig 41302 bp, 31 predicted proteins | sample DeeMarSWOR152_54_FD_80368 | JGI IMG/M metagenome (GOLD analysis project Ga0111219, IMG submission 80368) | Planctomycetes bacterium DG_23
TTTGCGTCTGAGATATTCCGAGAGTCCTTCCTTAGCCATATCAAGCCCCAGTTTGTTACGATATCGGAAACAATCACATATAGTTTTTTCTGCACAATAAATCCGGATTTTATAGCCCTTGATTTTTATCTCATCAATACCTGCCTCAAATTGCTTCTTGGAAAAATAGTAAAATTCAACAGGTGGATATTCGACCTTTGGCCGCCAGGATTTTCGATATATAGCCATGGAAATGATTGAAGGGTTAAAAGTAGTCAGTTCATGATAGGATAGAGCTGAAAGCAGACATATAACTCCTTCTGGAACAGCACGGGCAAGGTCAATAAAACTCTGGTTAGAAATAACTGCTGCATCTGTCAGTCTGTAAAGCCCATTTTTTACTTTCATGACTATTCCTTTGTCCAGAATGTTTTTTATATCACGGGGATGGATACCTTCGGCCCTAATATCTTTAGTTCGAGCGTAACCATTATGGACTTTAAATATCTTGATAATTTTCTCATACTTTTTATTCATAAATGACCCCTTTGGATATTTTCATAGGCACATTATAACAAATGCCGAGGTTTTTGTCCAATAATTTTAAAAAAATTTTCCCGAAAAATTTGGGAATAGGTTCTGCGTGTATTTACCCTTACAATAAAGCGCCGATAATTCTAATAATTCTTCAAGAACAACAAAACATTATACACTATTTTTTCAAAAATAGAACTAAAAACCTACCATAAAGAACAATTGCGCTTTCTATTTCTCTCAAATTTCTCTTGCTTCGTTAATTTGAAAATAAGACAATCTATGCAAACGAAACTGGGCTTTTGATTACTGGCTTTAGTGAAATTGGCCAAACTCATTTGAGGGCCGCCCGGCAACATTTTTCTTGACAAACGCAAATTGCGGCACTAAAATCTTCTTGTTTTCCAAGGGCGAAATCTGGACAAAAATAATGGATGCTAATTTTTATAGGTTGCTTTACTTTTCACAGAGAGGTTTTTTGCTTTTGCTCTTGTTGTCTCTCCTTATGAGAGGGCCTTAGGGTATTGCTTATTGGCATAAAGCCCTGAGGCCGGAGGGTCTTGGGGCTTTTTTTTCAGCGATTCAGCAGACGAGCCAGGCAGTGCTTCGCATCCTGAGGATGCTCAGCATCCGAAGGGCCTGACAGCCGGGTTGAAGGACTGACGGGAGGCAAGTGAAATGCCCAAAGAAGAAAAAGTGATTATTTTCGATACCACCCTTCGGGATGGGGAGCAGACGCCCGGAGCCAACCTCAATACCCGTGAGAAATTGGAAATCGCCCGGGCTCTGGCCCTCCTGGGCGTGGATGTGATTGAGGCCGGCTTCCCCTTCACCTCGCCCGGCGATTTCGAAGCCGTGCGCACAGTCGGTCAGGAGGTGAAAGGGGTTACGATCTGCGCCTTGGCCCGTTCTCTTTCCCAAGATATAGACTGCGCTGCGGAGGCCTTAGAGGGGATAGAAGATGCCCGCATCCATGTCTTTATCGGCACAAGCCCCATCCACAGAAAACATCAACTTAGAAAATCCAAATCGCAGGTGCTGAAGATGGCCCGAGATGGAGTAAAGCGCGCCCGGGGCTTCACCTCCAATGTGCAGTTTTCCCCTATGGATGCCACCCGCACCGAAGGACCTTTCCTCATTGAAGTCCTGGAGGCAGCCATTGAGGCCGGCGCCACTACCCTCAACATCCCGGATACCGTGGGGTATGCTATGCCGGAAAGTTTCCGAGAGCTCATTACCAGACTTAGAGAGGAAGTTGAAGGCATAGAGAAAACGGTCATCTCCGTGCACTGTCACAACGACCTGGGTCTGGCCGTGGCCAATTCCCTGGCTGCAATTAAGGCCGGCGCCGGACAGGTGGAATGCACCATAAATGGCCTGGGCGAGCGGGCCGGAAATGCCTCCTTGGAGGAAATTGTAATGGCTCTGGCCACCCGCAAGGATTTCTTCAATAAAATTACCCGCATCCGCACCCAGCGGCTCTATCCCACCAGCCGCCTTGTCTCCGCCCTGACCGGCATCCTGGTTCAGCGTAATAAGGCCGTCGTGGGGGAAAATGCCTTTGCGCATGAATCCGGCATCCATCAGGACGGTGTGCTCAAAGAACCCACCACTTTTGAGATAATGAAGCCGGAGGATGTGGGTCTGGTGAAATCAAAATTGGTGCTGGGCAAACTTTCCGGAAGGCATGCCTTCATAGCGCGGGTGAAGGAACTGGGCTATGAACTGGACGAAGAGGCCTTGGAGCACGCCTTCAATCAGTTTAAGGCCCTGGCGGATAAGAAAAAAGATATTTACGATGAGGATATTGCGGCCATAGTGGAGGAGGAACTGGTAGAGGTGCCGGAGGTCTTTGCGATAGAGAGTTTCCATACCACATCGGGCACGGGAACCATCCCCACGGCCACGGTGAGGATGCGCATCGCCGACGGCTCGGTGGTTCAGGATGCCGCCTGCGGCGATGGGCCGGTGGACGCCATCTATAAAACCATAGACCGCATTACCGGATTTAAGGGCGACCTGGCGGATTATCATATAAGGGCCATAACCGGTGGCAAAGATGCTATGGGCGAGGTGACTCTGGAGGTGCGCCACCAGGGGAAAATCGTGCACGGCCGGGCCACCTCCACGGATATCATAGACGCCTCGGCCAAAGCCTATCTCGCGGCGATTAATAGGATCGAGGCAGCGAAAGAGAGGGCAAAGTCGAGATGACGCCGAAAGAGCGGGTGATTGCGGCACTTGAGCACCGGCAGCCTGACCGGGTTCCCACCGGCGAGATAGGTATCGATTTTCCCACCACCGAGCGCGTGCTGGGGCGAAAGACACTTTATCGCGCCAAATGGACTACATATATGGCCCTCTGGGAAGGCCGCCGCGATGAATATGTGGAAAGTTGTAAGCGGGATATTGTGGACCTGATTAAGGCCCTGGAACTGGATTATGTGCCCGTATTCCTGGTGCCCCGGAAGGGATATGCCCCGGGGATGCCGGAGTTCGTAGAGGAATATACCTGGCGGGAGAAAAACGGTGCGGTGATGAAATTTTCTCCGGAAAGCGGTGGCCATGCCATCGCCATCTCCCACCCCGAGGTTTCCCTGGATGACATAGTGGTGCCGGAAAAAACAGAAGTGGAGGATTCGCAACTGGAACTGGTGCGTCATATCATAAAAGAACTGGGGGAGACTCATTTCATCCTGGGCCGGGGAGCAGATGGCACCTATCCCTGCACCGGGGGCATAACTAACTTCCTGATGAAAATGATTACCGAGCCCGAATTCGTGAGAAAGGCCATCCAGGCCCGCACCAAAAGGGCCATTGCCGTGGGCCAGGTGCTGATTGAGGAGGGTTGCGACGGGATACTTATGGGTTCGGATTATGCCTATGTCTCCGGACCTATGATGTCGCCTGAGCATTTCAAAAAATTCATCTATCCCGCGCTGAAAGAGCACTGCGACCAGTTCCATCGCGCTGGTGCTTTTGTCATCAAGCATACCGACGGCAATACCTGGCAGATACTGGATATGATGCTTGATGCCGGCATAGACGGCTACCAGGCCATTGAGCTTAATGCGGGGATGGATATAAAAAGGTTGAAGGAAAAATATGGAGGGAGACTCTGTCTTTTTGGCGGTGTGGATTGTGCAACTCTGGTTGCGGGAAGTGCAGAGGATGTGCGAGAAGAAGTGAGATATGCTATAAAATATGGCGCCCCGGGCGGCGGCCTGGTGATAACTTCAGGCAATACCATTATGGCCGGGGTGAAATATGAAAACTATATGGCTATGTTGGATGAAGTTCGCAAGTCCGGCCAGTATCCCATAAGGCTTTAAGCAAGGCGCAACCTATGTCCGCTCGCACCCTACTTTGTGTCCCCATTACTGCGGAAACTACCGAGGCAGCCATCCTGGATATGTATAAAGCCGAGGAGGTTGCCGATATGGTAGAACTTCGCCTGGACTATATCCACGACCTTGACCTCGGCCGACTCCTGGGCCACAAAGCCCTTCCGGTGATTGCTACCTGTCGGCCGGTGAGCGAAGGGGGAAGATTTGCTGGTGACCAGTCCAGCCGGTTGAGGCTGCTTCAGGATGCGGTTGGTCTGGGCGCAGATTTCGTGGATATAGAACTTGAGGCCTGGGCAGATTTTAAAGCCAGAGGCAAAAGCAAGCGTATCGTCTCTTATCATAATCTTACGGAAACGCCTGCAAATCTTGACAGTATAGTAAAAAGCCTCCGCAGCACTGATGCCCATATCATCAAGATTGCCACCACGGCGACTTCCATCCTGGATAATCTGGTCATCTTCGACTTGCTCCAGAAAAGCAAGCGGGCGATGATTGCCCTGTGTATGGGCGAAGATGGCCTCATAAGCCGGGTTCTCGCCCCTAAATTCGGCTCATTTTTGACCTTCGCCGCTTTAAGTGAAGGCAAGGAGTCCGCCCCGGGCCAGCTTCCCGCGGCCGAACTCAAATCTCTCTATCGCTTTAATGAGATAAACAAGAAAACGGAAATCTACGGCGTCATCGGTAACCCTATAGCCCATTCTATGAGCCCGGCCATACATAACGCCGCCTTCGGCCATCTCGGCCTTAATAAGGTTTATCTGCCGTTTAGAGTTGATGATGTGGTGGCATTCGTGGAGGCCTTTAAGGCTGTTGAAGTTAAAGGCTATTCGGTGACCATCCCGCATAAAGAAAATGTCATAGCAGCACTGGATGAGGTGGATGAACTGGCGCAAAAAATTGGCGCAGTAAATACCGTGGTGGAAAAGAGAGCCCGGCTTATTGGCAGCAATACCGACTCTTCAGCCGCTATTTTCTCTTTGGAGCAAGCGCTGGGAGAAAGTCCGGAAGGAGTGGTTCTTTCCGGTAAGCGGGTAGTGGTCTTGGGGGCAGGTGGGGCGGCAAGGGCTATTGCTTTCGGCCTCCGTCAGTGCGGGGCTAAAACCACCATCCTCAACCGCACGGTCAAGCGCGCCAAAAGACTGGCCGAGGAAGTCGGCGCCCAATGGGGGCCGCTTTCCGATGCAAGCAAAGTGGAGATGGATATACTGGTCAATGCCACCTCGGTGGGTATGTATCCCGAAGTTGATGAGACGCCGGTGGATAAAGAGGTTTTCCGGCCGGGTCTGGTGGTATTTGATATGATCTATAATCCCTTGGAGGCCAGGCTTCTTCGGGAGGCAAAGGACGCGGGTTGCAAGTGCGTAAGCGGCCTGGATATGTTCGTGGAGCAGGCCAAGGAGCAGTTTGAACTCTGGACCGGGAAGAAAGCACCCACTGACCTTATGCGCCAGATAGTCCTGGAACGCTTGGGTGAAAGATGAATATCGTCTTAATTGGTTTTCGGGGCACGGGAAAGACGGCCGTGGGGAAGAGTTTGGCCCAGAGGCTCGGCCGCCAGTTTATAGATGCCGATGAATATCTTGAGGAAAAGACGGGCAAAAGCATCGCTCAAATTTTCGCTGAAGGAGGCGAGGCGGCCTTCAGGGAAATGGAAAGGGAAATTATCTCAGGACTTTCGAGGCGCGATGGTATAATTCTGGCTGCCGGGGGTGGGGCGGTGCTTGACGAGCGTAATGTGAAGAATCTGAAGAAAAACGGCGTTATTTTCTTGCTTGAGGCCGATGCCGATACTATCCAGCGCCGCTTGGCGTCGGATGAGAAGACCGATAGCCAGCGTCCGCCCCTTACGGATAAATCCTTCAGAGAGGAAATCCGGAGTCTCCTGAAGTTCCGCAGGCCTTACTACGAAGCAGCAGCCGACCATACGATTAATACCTCCGAGTTAGGCAGGGAAGAGGTGGCGGAGAAGATACTTGACCATCTTCCACAGTAGCGCAAATGGCTTGAATTTTTCCTTGATTTATTCAAGCAAAAATGGTATATAGGATACTGGCGAGAGAGGCCGGAAAGATTTTTTTCTTACGTTTAAGGGGGTTGGGTGGGACCTTCATGGTTAGGGCAGGTTATTGCCTTCCTTTTCGGCATCTCGGCTGGCAGTTTCCTCAATGTTTGTATTCACCGCTTGCCGCGAGATATGTCCATCATCCGGCCGCCCAGCCGCTGCCCTTATTGCCTCAGGCGCATTCGGTGGTATGACAATATCCCCCTTTTAAGTTACCTTATCCTGCGCGCCCAATGCCGGAATTGTAAGGCGCGCATCTCCCCCAGATATTTTCTTATTGAACTGGCCATCGGAGTGGTATTTGTTCTTTTCTATCGCCACTATATTTTGAGTTGGCCCCGGCCGGATTTGGCCCAGGGCATAATTTATCTGGTTTTGACCTGTTCACTTATTGTGGCCAGTTTAATTGATATTGAACACCATATCGCCCCGGATGAAATAACCTTGCGGGGGATGATTTTGGCGCCGTTGGTGAGTCTTCTTTATCCCAGACTGCACGCGCCGCTGGTGGCCACCGGATTTGTGCGTCTTGATTCCCTCATCGCCTCAGGCGTGGGAATGGGAGTGGGGGCGGGAGTCTTTTATGCTCTGGGCCTCTTTGGCAAGATGGTCTTCAGGCGGCAGGCTATGGGGTTTGGCGATGTGAAACTTATGGGCTTTCTGGGAGGGTTTCTGGGCTGGAAGGTGGTGCTGCTGGTATTCTTTTTGGGAGCGTTCTTCGGGGTAATCTGGGGCGTGGCCACCAGAAGCCGTGTGATACCCTATGTTCCCAGCTTGAGTCTTGCGCTGGCAATGGTGATGCTCTGGGATAGGCCGCTCGGGCTACTAAATGGCTTTATCGACGACCTCAGGACCCTGATCGACCTCTGGCGACATTAATTAGGTGTCATTTTCATCGGGCAATATTTATGGGTTTGGGGATTTTCTCAAAGGAGGTGATGAAGATGTCCACCCAGCAGAAAGTAAGGAATGTGATGAAATTGGTCAAGGTGGTAATAATTGTGGCCTTTCTGGTGCTTCTGATCGTCTTTGTATGGGAGAATCGGAAAGAGACGCAGGTTGACCTCATCTTCGGCGAAGTTACGATGCCTCTGAGTGTTTTAATTCTGGCTCTTTTTATAATCGGCCTGGCCATAGGCTTCGTCATAGGAAAGGCCAAGACCTGGAGGAGAATATAGTTTTGCACAAAGGAGGCGTGAGATGAAAAAGAATTTCGAGCCGCATTTAATACTTTTGGCCGTGGCCTTCATTATTCTTATTTGCTTACCCATAGGAATGGCCGGATGTGCCGCTCAAAAGGAACTGGCAGCAAAAAATGCCCAATATCTTGAGGCCGTTGAACAACTCACCGCAGAAAATCAGGACTTGAAAAAGGAGTTGTCTCTGGCCCGCGCGGAAACTGAGCGCATTTCGAGCGAAAAGACCATCCTGGAAGAAAAGGCTAAAAGGGAAGCGCAGGAAGCCGCCCTTCCTAAGCCTCCCCAGGAGGTTGAAAAGCCCCCCCAAAAAATCGTCCTTACCGGCCAGGTTCTCTTCCAGAGTGGCCGGGCCGAACTCGCCCCTTCCGGCAAGACCGCCCTCAGCAAAATTGCCTCTTCCCTCAAGCGGGATTATCCTGGTCGTTACATCCAGATTGCCGGCCACACAGATAACCAGCCCATAACAAAGAGCAAACGCTTATGGAAATCCAATTGGGAACTTTCCACCGCCCGGGCGCTTTCGGTGCTTCATTTCTTGGTAGATGAGTGCGGGCTTGACCCGGAGCGGGTATATGTGGCCGGCTACGGTTCTTCTCAGCCGGTGGCCTCAAATAATACCCCACAGGGCCGAGGCCAGAACCGGCGGGTGGAAATTATTATAGAGGACCAGGAATAGTTCTGACTGTTAAGGGTAAGGAAATTACGGGCATTTGCAGTGCAGGTCATTCCGGCAATAGACTTAAGAGGGGGAAAGTGCGTCAGGCTGGTTGAAGGCCAGCCGGAAAGGGAGATTGTCTACAGCCAGGAGCCGGTGGAGGTAGCCCGACGCTGGAAGCGTGCAGGGGCAAGATTTCTCCACATAATAGACCTGGATGGTGCTTTCAGTGGCAAGCCGGCGAATCTGGACACCGTGGGCGCGATTATCCAGGCCTCAAGTTTACCGGTAGAGTTAGGAGGGGGGCTTCGCACCACTTCCATCATTCAGTCTGCACTGGATATGGGTGTTGAGCGAGTCATTGTGGGCACACGCGGTCTGGAGTCGCCTCGTTGGCTATCCCAAATTTGCCAAAAATTTCCTTATAAGATAGCCCTGGCTATAGATGCCCGCGAAGGCCTCGTTGCTACCCACGGCTGGGCTAAAATCTCCCAGACCCCGGCACTGGAACTTCTGAGCCGACTGGAAGGCCTCTTGCTTGCAGGACTCATCTATACCGATACAGCCCGTGACGGGACGCTTTCCGGGCCCAATTTAAGCGCTACTCGGGAGGTCGCTCAGGCTGCCAAATTTCCCGTATTCGCCGCCGGAGGCATCTCCAGTCTAAAAGATGTAAAGGCGCTGGCCCAACTTCCCATCGCCGGGATGATTATCGGCCGTGCCCTCTATGAAGGCCGCCTTAGTCTTGCGCAGGCAATAGAAGCCGTCCGGCAGGGGAAAGGCGCCGAATCCGGTTTTTGAGGGCCTCTTTGGGAGGTGAGCCTGGTGGTGCTTCCTTCCCCAGAGGTGGCGATACAATGGGCTCAGGGCAGATTTTGCTTGCTTTTTGACAAAAATTGTCTATATTTATAGTGTGGTTTGCGCAAGTGTGACGGAGGAAATAGGTGCCACTGAACAAAGCAGAGGATATTCGCAACATCGCTATAGTGGGCCACGGTGGCGCGGGTAAGACCACTCTGGCCGAGGCTATGCTTTTCACCGCCAAGGTTATCGACCGAATGGGAAGCGTGGAGAATGGTACCACGGCTTCTGATTTTGAGGAGGAGGAAAGGGAGCGGAAGATAAGCATAGATACGTCCATCCTCCATCTGGCCTGGAAAGGAAGAGGGATAAATGTCCTGGATACCCCTGGTTATCCTGAGTTCGTGGGCCAGGTGCTTTCGGCCCTGAGGGCTGTCGACGCGGTGGTGTTGGTGGTCTCGGGTCCGGCGGGCGTGGAACTCAATACCCGCAAGTGCTGGCAATATGCCCAGGAAGAAGGCCTGGCCAAATTCATCGTCTTGAGCAAAACGGACGAAGAAAATGTGGATTTCGAAAGCCTCTTAAAAAATATGCGGGATGTCTTCGGCCAGGGACTGGTTCCCTTCAACCTTCCTTTGGGCAAAGGGGCGGGACTTGAGCAGACCCTTGATGTTTTTGCTCCTCCAGAGGGCCTTGAAGCCAAGATGCAAAAGGGTCTGGAGCGGGCCAGGGAACAAATCATAGAGGCTGCGGTAGAGGCCGATGACCAACTTCTGGAGCGCTATCTCGAAGGCCAGGAACCGAGCGGGGAAGAATTAACTCACACCCTGGCAGAGAGGATAGCCCAGGGAAAAGTGGCTCCTGTCCTTTGCACCTCGGCGATAAAAGGACTGGGCGTGGCACAACTTCTGGATGCCCTGGCTCGATTCGCCCCTTCGCCTACTGCCAGTTCCAGGGAGCTCTTCCTTCTGAAAGCCGAGGAAAAAGAGCCTCTTGAGTCAAGCAACAGCAGGTTTTCCGCTCAGGTCTTCAAGACGATGACCGATCCTTATGTGGGAAAACTTTCATTTTTAAGGGTCTTTTCCGGCAAGGGTACTGGCGATACTATGCTTTATAATCCTCGCACCAATCGTTCCGTGAAGGCCGGTCAACTCCTGCGCATCAAGGGCAAAGAGCAGTCGCCTCTTTCCGAAGTGCTGGCCGGCGATATTGTGGCGGTGGCCAAGATAGAGGACCTGGCTGTCTCCGATACTCTTCACGATAAACGAGAAGCGGGGGCCTTCAAACCCATTCATTTCCCCCAGCCCATGGTGTCTCTTGCGGTGGAGCCAAAAAGCCGTGGGGATGAGCAGCGCCTTTCCACATCTTTGAGCAAATTAAGCGGGGAAGACCCGACTTTCGTCGTAACCCGGGAGCGGCAAACTAATGAACTGGTGATTACCGGGATGAGCACCCTGCATCTGGAGATAATGCTGGGGCGGCTTAAGAAGCGATTTGATGTAGAGGTAGTGGCCAGGCCGCCTAAAATCCCCTATAAAGAGACCATTACCACTGCTACCCAGGCGCAGTATCGGCATAAAAAACAAACCGGGGGCCGGGGGCAATATGGAGAGGTATATTTGAAGTTGGAGCCCCTGGAGCGAGGCACAGGCTTTGAGTTTGTGGATAAGATTGTGGGCGGGGCTATCCCCAATCAATATATTCCTGCGGTAGAAAAAGGGATTCGTGAGGTTCTGGACAAGGGCGTGATCGCTGGTTATCCGGTGACGGATATCAGGGTGACTCTTTATGACGGCACTTTTCACACCGTGGATTCCTCTGAGATAGCGTTTAAGATTGCCGCCAACCGCGCCTTTCAGGAAGGATTTCGCCAGGCCCGGCCCTGTCTTCTGGAGCCCATCGTTCTCCTGGAGGTTACTGTGCCTAATGAATTTATGGGAGATATTACCAGCGACCTGAATGGTCGGCGGGGCCGCATCCTGGGGATGGATTCCTTGGGCGATCTGCAGGTGGTGAAGGCCCTGGTGCCTGTGGGCGAGATTAGCAGATATGCCACCGAACTTCGTTCCCGCACCGGGGGACAGGGATTTTATACCGTTGAATTTTCCCATTACGATGTGGTGCCCCAGAGAATTCAGGAGGAACTGGTGGCCCGGGCCAAAGCAAAAGAGGATTAGGGCAAAAGTGCTTGATATTCAGCATCTCCTGCAAGAAATGGTGGCAAAGAAAGGGTCGGATTTACATATAGCGGCGGGTAGTCCGCCGCGCATAAGGGCTGAGGGCCGTCTGACACCAATTAAACATCCAGTTTTGAGCCCCAAGGAGACAGAAGAAGCCATTTATAAGCTATTGAGCAAAGAGGAAATAGAGCGCTTCGAGCGAGATTGGGAACTGGAGACCTCCATAGACATTAGTGGTTTGGGAAAATTTAATGCGAGTATTTTTCGGCAGCGGGGCGCGGTGGGTGCAGTATTTCGTTCGGTGTCTTAATTCAAAATTGGAGGTAACCTATGGAGGAAGTCAAAGAAAAAATATCTATAACTATTGAAGACCTTCTGCGGGAGTTGGTGGACAAAGAAGGCTCCGACCTTCATCTGACTGCGGGAAGTCCCCCGCGCATACGAGTCCACGGCAACCTCCTGGCCACCGAGCACGACCTCCTTACGCCGGATTCCACTCAGCGTATGATTTATAGCATCCTCAACAATGACCAGATTGCTCGTTTTGAACAAAATCTGGAACTGGATATGTCCTTTGGCATCGCGGGGCTGGGCCGCTTCAGAACCAATGTCTTTATGCAGCGCGGCACCATAGGGGCGGTTTTGCGCGTGATCCCTATGGAAATACCGCAGATGTCCGAACTGGGCCTTCCCGTGGAACTCTGCCAGCGCCTCTGTCGCTTGCCCAAGGGGCTAATTCTCGTCACCGGGCCCACGGGAACCGGCAAATCCACCACCCAGGCTGCTATGGTTGATTTCATAAATCGCACCCGCGAAGGTCACATAGTAACCATTGAAGACCCCATTGAGTTCGTGCACCGTCATAAGAACTGTCTCTTGAATCAGCGGGAGGTGGGAAACGACACGCGCTCTTTTAATAGTGCGCTGCGTACCGTCTTCCGACAGGATCCCGATGTTATCCTCATAGGTGAAATGCGTGACCAGGAGACCGTACAAGCGGCCCTGACGCTGGCCGAGACGGGTCATTTGACCTTTGGCACGCTTCACACTCCTGATGTGGTCCAGACCATAAACCGCATCGTGGATGTCTTCCCGGCCTATCAGCAGAGACAGGTGCGCACGCAACTTTCCTTTGTGCTGGAGGCAGTATTTTGCCAGCAGCTTTTGATGCGGCAGGATGGCCGCGGCAGGGTTCTGGCCCTGGAAGTGATGGTGGTCAATGCCGCCGTCCGCAGTCTCATCCGGGATGACAAGGCGCATCAGATTTATTCCAGCATTCAAACCGGGGCCAAGGAGGGAATGAAGACTATGAACCACGCCCTTTATGAACTGGTGCAAAAGGGTCTCATTACCTACGACGACGCTTTCTCCCGCTCCTCAGCCCCGGATGACCTGCGCCGTATATTCCAGAAATAACAAAAGAGCCAAAGAATAACAGGGAATAATTTAGCGAGGCAGCCGCAAAAAGGTGCGAATGTCAATCTGGAAGGGAGACATAGATGGGTAAATTTGAAAGACGCTTACACGACCTTTTGGTTAAAGCCGAAGTCCTGACTAAAGAAAGGGCCGAGGAAGGTCTGGAAATCTCAGGAAACGAAGGCATACCTTATCCTCAGGTTTTACTGGAGCGGGGCCTGGTCAAGGAAGGAGATTTAATTGGTGTGCTTTCCGAGGAACTCAATCTACCGGCAATAGATCTTTCCAAGGTAAAACCTTCACCGGAGGCGTTGGCCACTATGACCCAGGACCTGGCGTTGCACTATCTGGCATTGCCCGTGGCCAAGGCTGGCAATGTCTTAACCGTGGCCGTGGCCGACCCTTTTGACATCTTCACCCTGGATAATGTGCATGTGGTGACCGGCTGCGAACTGCGCCCGGTAATCTCCACCGAGCAGAGCGTCCGTCAGGCCATCGAGAGGGCATATAGCGGTGGCGAGAGGGCTATGGAACAGTTAATGGTAGACTCTGAAGACCTGCAATTCGAACTAACTCGTCAAAGTCTGGAAGATACCTCTTTAGATTTTACCAAACTCACTGGCGGCAAGGTTGATGCGCCGATAATTAAACTGGTCAATCTCATTATCTTTCAGGCCGTCCAGAGCGGAGCCAGCGATGTTCATATCGAACCGCTTCCTGACCGTACCCGGGTAAGATACAGGCAGGATGGCCGCTTGCGGGAGACCATCAATCCCCCTCGCAGGATGCATAGTGCCATCGTCTCGCGTATCAAAGTTATGGCCAATTGCGACATCGCTGAGCACCGCATGCCCCAAGATGGCAAATTTCAGTTGTCCATTGAAGGCAAATTGGTAGATTTCCGCGTTTCCGTCTTGCCTGTAGTTCACGGCGAGAAGGTGGTGGTGCGCATCCTGGACCCCACAGCGCTCAGTCGAGATATGGATGCCCTGGGCTTTGAGAAAAAGTGCCTGGAAGATTTCCGCCATGCCGTTAAGGCCCCTTGGGGGATGGTGCTTCTCACCGGACCTACCGGATGCGGCAAATCCACCACCCTTTACGCCGCGGTCAAAGAGATTATTTCCAGCGCCGATAACTTCATCACCGTGGAAGACCCGGTGGAATACCAAATAGACGGGGTTAATCAGGTCCAGGTGAACCCCAAGGCGGGATTGACTTTTGCCGTGGCCTTGCGCAGCATCCTGCGCCAGGACCCGGATAAGGTGATGGTGGGGGAGATTCGAGATTTGGAGACAGGGGAAATCGCCGTGCGCGCCGCCCTTACCGGCCATTTAGTTATGTCCACCCTTCATACTAACGATGCTGTTGCCAGCATAACTCGCCTGGTGGATATGGGGGTGGAATCGTTCCTGGTGGCTTCATCGCTCTTACTGGTGAGTGCCCAGAGGTTGGCCCGGGAACTTTGCGATGCCTGTAAAGAGGCGTATAAGCCGCCGAAGGATGTGCTTATCTCCGCTGGCTTTAAGCCGGAAGAATGCAAAGATTTGACACTTTATAGGCCCAAAGGCTGCATCCGCTGCACGGAAGGATACAAAGGCCGCTTCGGGCTTCTGGAAACTCTGGTGATTGACGACGAGATGGAAGACCTTATCCTGCGTGGGGCCTCAGCGATGGAACTGAAGAAGGCGGCCCTTAAGAAGGAGATGTTGAGCCTTAGGCGCTGCGGCATACTTAATGCCATTCGGGGCCGCACCTCCCTGGAGGAGGTTCTCAGTGTAACTATGATTGATTGATGAGAGGAATTTTATTTATAGATTAACAGGGTAATGGGCTGGTAACTGTGTGATGTGCGTTTTCTATGCAGTAATGGGCTGATTAATTTGGGGAGGGTTATCGTGCCTGAATTTCACTATTTGGCCAAAGATGAAGGTGGAAAGAATGTCTCCGGTACCGTCACTGCCGCCTCGGAAAACGAAGCCGTTGTCTCCCTGCACAGCCGCAATCTGGTCGTTCTTTCTCTGACCGGAGCGGTGGAGCGTAGGACCTGGAGCATTCTGAGCGGCAGGGGGGCCCCCAGAGCCAGGGTCAAGGTGGACGAGTTGGCCGTCTTTATGCGCCAACTTTCCACTATGATCGGCGCCGGTCTTCCGGTGCTGGAGGCCCTGGAGGTTCTTCAGGAGCGAATGGAAAATCGCGGCTTTCAGTGGACTATTGGCAGGATAGTGGCTGATATTCGAGGTGGAAGCGCACTGTCTCATGCTATGAGCCAGCACCCGCGGGTCTTCAGCAATTTATGCGTCAATATGATTGTGGCCGGCGAGGCCAGTGGCCAGTTGGATATCATCCTCACTCGTCTGGCAGAATATCTTGAGGATATGGCTGCGCTTCGTCGTAGTATCAAAGCTGCTATGGCTTATCCCACAGTTGTACTCACCCTCATCCTGGGCATAACCATCTTCCTTTTGACCTTCATCGTGCCCAAATTCAAGCAGATTTACGACACGCTGAAGGTGGACCTGCCCGGCATCACCTCGTTCATATTGAATGTAAGTGTTTTTATGCAGAACAATTTCTTTGTGATGTTTCTGATGTTTCTGGGCCTGGCCATAGGACTTTATATTTACTCCCGCACAGAATTTGGGGGCCGCCAAATAGACTGGGTAAAACTGCATCTGCCTATTTTCGGTCCGCTATTCAGTAAAGTGGCCCTCTCTCGTTTTAGCCGTACCTTCGCCACTTTGATTGATAGCGGTGTGCCCATCCTGGGTTCCTTGGACATAGTGGCTGCGGCGGTGGGCAATCGCCTGCTGGCTCGGGATATCCTGAACGCCCGGGAAAGCGTGCGCCAGGGCACGGCTCTGGGTGTTCCACTGTCCGCCTCCCCTCTTTTTCCACCTATGGTCTCCCATATGGTCGCCGTGGGTGAGCGTTCCGGCTCCCTGGGTGAACTCCTCCATAAGGTCTCCGAGTTCTACGACCAGCAAGTAAAAGCCGCTATAGAGTCCCTCACTTCCCTCATCGAACCTCTTATGATTGCCGTTATGGGGATTATGGTGGGCACCATCGTCCTCTCTGTCTTTTTACCCATCTTGAGGATACAGCAAATTCTGGCGGGATAATGGGAGCGGGAATTTGACTGTAGAAGACAGAGCCAGCCGCCGGGAGAGAGTGTATCCTCTAATCTGGCTTCAGGTATTTCGCCTTGGAGCGGTAATTTTCGCAATGGCCGCGATAATGCTCCGGGGTTTTCGCCAGGGGACGCTGGCTAAATTTTTCTGGCGGCCTTACCTGCTGCTGATTTGTGTTGCGCTGCTCTGTTTGATATACATATTTATCTCCTTGCGAGTAAGATATGCCAGGCCCTTTGCTGATGTTCAAATTTGGATAGACCTGGTGTGGGTTTCCTGTCTGGTATATCTTACAGGGGGTGTGGAGAGTAATTTCGTTATATTATATTTTGGGGTTATTCTTGCCGCCAGCCTCATATTAACTGCGGGAAGTGGGTTACTCATAACCTCTTTTGTGGTGACCTTTATGGCCGGGACTACCCTGGCTCATTTTTTGAGTGATCATTACAAATTTCCCCTACCGTTGGTGGTTGAAAGTGAGAGGCTGGGGACGCTGCGCTATGAAAATTATCGGGACCTCTTGACCTTTCTTTTGGGACAGTCTGCGGCCTTTTATGCGGTCTTTGGCCTTTCGAGCAGCCTGGCCCTGCGGCTCAAGCGAGTGCGCATCGTCACCGGCGGAATACTGCAGCATATGACCGACGGCGTTCTGGCTATTGAGCAAACAGGGCGAGTGGTCTTCCTTAACCCCCGAGCGCAAGAGATACTGGGCATATCCATTGATTGGCCCGGCAAACCCTATCAGAATTTACTGAAGTCCGAAAGGCACAAGACGATAAAAGAGACCCTGGCCCGGGGAAGTTCCGGACGGGTGGAGATGGAGGTGGAAATTCCGGGTGAAGGGAAGGTTCCCCTGGCCTTACATACATCTTTGATTTATGATGACCAGGGCCAGAGGCGTGGGCTAATTGCCTTATTCATAGACCTTTCCGAGCGACGCCGGCGGGAAGAGGCCGAAGAAAGGGCAGAAAGGATGGCTCTTTTGGCTCAGATGTCTGCAAGTATAGCCCACGAACTGCGTAATCCCCTGGGGGTTATAAGAGGTTCGGTTCAAACTCTGGCTTCAGGTTCAGCACTTGCCGAATCCGACAAAGACCTGGTGGATTTGGCAGTGAAGGAATCGGACCGCATCGACAATATCATCTCTGATTTTCTTTCCTTTGCCGGGCTGGAGCGGGGCATCTTCCATCCGGTGGACTTGGCTGAACTACTGAGAGAAGTGGCCCATTTTCTCAAAGCCCACGAAAAAGGCGGTTCGGATAGAATTAACCTGGAGATTCGTGAACCACTCTTTTGCCGAGGAAGTGCACAACAACTCAGGCAGGCCTTCATCAATTTAGGTGTCAATGCCCTGGAGGCTATGGGCAAAACAGGCTCGCTCGAAATAAAAGCCCAATACAGCCAACGGCCAGATATACTCCGCGGCAAAGGTGATAAGAGCATTCAGGTGGATTTTATAGACGAAGGTCCCGGGCTCAAGGTCGGTATGGAAGATAAGGTTTTCGAGCCCTTCTATACCACTAAGACCAAAGGCGTGGGATTGGGGCTGGCTATAGTAAAAAGGATAATCTCCTCGCACGAAGGGGAAGTTTTGGCGCAAAATCTTCCTTCAGGCGGCGCCAAGTTCTCCGTCTACCTTCCTGCCAGGTGAAGCCCGTAACCGGCCGCGCGGCAAAGCTTGGGCACAAACTCCGCAGGGAGAAAGGTTCATAAGTGAGTGAGGATAAACCAAGGGGACGCATTCTGGTCGTAGACGATGAACAGAATATGTGCCAGTTTCTCAAGACAATGCTCTCCCGCGAGGGCTACCAGGTTCTAATTGCTACCAATGGCCCGCAGGCCCTAAAAACTTACGAAGAGGACCATTTCGATTTGGTCATTGAAGACCTGAAGATGCCTGGAATGGATGGCATCCAACTCTTAAGCGCCATCAAGGAACTTGATGAGACGCAACTGGTAGTGATCATTACCGCCTTTTCCACCTGGGAATCTGCGGTGGAGGCTATGCGTTTGGGCGCCTTTGACTATATCCGTAAGCCCTTTGATAATGAGGCCATTAAAGTGCTGGTGGCCCGCGCCGTAGAGGTTGCTCAACTCCAACGCGAAGGCGTGGAAACTGAAGAGGAGACTTTTGCCGTCGGTAATCTCATTGGCTCCAGTCCCCAGATACAAGAAATCCAGCGAGCCATCCGCCGCGTTGCTCCCACCGATACCACGGTACTCATCCAGGGCGAATCGGGTACAGGCAAAGAACTGGTGGCCAGAGCCATTCATTTCTCTTCCTATCGTCTGCGCATGCCCTTTATAGCAGTTAGTTGTAGTGCCTTTACTGAAAGTCTCCTGGAGAGCGAACTCTTCGGCCACATCAAAGGCTCCTTTACCGGAGCCATCACTGATAAAAAAGGCCTCTTCGAAGTTGCCGATAAAGGCACCATCTTTCTGGATGAAGTGGCCGAGATGTCCAAAAAGACCCAGGCCAAATTCTTGAGGGCCGTAGAGGAAAGAGAATTCCGTCCCGTGGGTTCTGCCAACTCAGTGAAGGTGGATTTGCGCGTGGTCACCGCTACCAATAAAGACCTTGAGGCCGAGGTGGAAGCAGGCAATTTCCGCGAAGACCTTTTCTATCGCCTGAATGTAGTGCCCATCTATTTGCCGCCTCTGAGGGAACGGCGCGGAGATATCCCGCTTCTGGCCGGGCATTTACTGGCCAAATACGCCGGGATTTCCGGTAAAGAAATAATCTCCATTTCTCCGTTGGCTATGGAGGTCCTGGTGAGTTATGATTGGCCTGGTAATGTGCGAGAGTTGGATAACTGCATCCAGCGGGCGCTCGCCTTTGCCGAAGGAGATGAAATAGAGGCAGCGGATATCGCCGGAGGAAAACGCGCCGGCATATTAGAGGCGGTGAGGGCCAAATGGCTTCGGGAGGGCAAACCCGACCATCTGGCCTCTCTGGTGGAAGAGGGGATGGAAGGGGCCCGTTTCTTTCCCGAGGTAATCCCTTCTGAGGGTATAAACCTGGAAGAAAGGCTTGCTGGTATAGAGCGCAACTATATAACCTATGCTCTTCGCCAAACCAACTGGAACATTACTGCTGCGGCCAAACACCTGGGCACTTCTTTTCGCTCCTTGCGCTATCGCATAAAGAAATTAGGGATTAAGCAAAATGACGCCACCTCTTAACCATCCCTCACTTTCCGTGGTGATGCCTATGTATAACGAGGCGGAAAATGTCTCTTCCACCTTGAAGGCAGTAAGGGAAGAACTTGAAAAGTTGGAGGTGCCCTGGGAGATTATCCTGGTGAATGATGGTTCCACAGATAATACGCTTGTCTTGGTTCAGGAAGCCGCGGCCAAAGATGCCAGAATCCGTCTCTTTACCTATACGCCCAACCTCGGCCGTGGTCACGCCTTGCGCACGGGATTTACTCAGGCCCGTGGCGACATAATCGTCACTACAGATTTTGATTTGAGTTATAGTGCTGAATTTATCCTGAGACTTTATCAGGAACTGCTGGGAGACCCCGGGCTTGACTTCGTTGTCGCATCTCCTTATATGCCCGGAGGCCGCACCTTGAATGTGCCCCCGGGAAGGCTTTTCCTGAGTAAGTTAGCCAACAAAATCATAGGCTTCGCCTTGGGCGGACGCTTCAAAACCGTTACCGGTATTGCCCGAGGCTATCGTCGCCAGGTTATCCAGGCACTGGAACTTTCCTCCCAGGACAAAGAGATACATCTGGAAATACTCTCTAAACTTATGGCCCTGGGTTATAGAGGTGCGGAAATCCCGGCGGTGCTTCAGGGCCGTCGGCGGGGGCGTTCCAAATTTCGCCTGGGCCGGGCTTCCTTAAGCCATCTGGCCTTCACCCTGTTCGAGCGCCCTATAATGTTTTTTGGCTTTTTGGGCCTTATTCTATTTATGCTGGGCCTCATTGATGGCATTTATATAATTGTGCTGTGGCAAAAGGGGACGCTTAATCCCGAGCGCCCACTTATGACACTTCTGGTGCTTCTAATTCTGGGTGGGGTGGGGGTTTTTGCCTTTGGCTTTTTGGCTATACAATTAGTGACGCTTCGCCGGGAACTTTATATCTTGCAGCGGGAAAACCGCCTCATCCGCCATAGGCTCGAACAACAAGGCGCACCTCGCTCGCCTAAGGCTGAAGAGGATTCTCATAAATCCCGGGCAGATTGAAGGCCTCACTTCCATTTACTAATTGAAAATGTTAGAATATTGTTATGAACCGCAAACTCATCTTACGCATATTATTAACTATAATCTTTCTCGCCCTCATCGTAAAAACCGCCGGGCCTGCCAAGATTAAAGAGGCCGCCCAGGCGGGCGACTATGTAGTCATCCTTTTGGCCATCCTTTTCACGCCCATCTGTATAGGTCTTAAGGCCCTGAGGTGGCATCTCTTCGCCCGTAGAGTTTTTCCCGGGCTCAAGTTTTCGCGCAGCCTTCGCTCCTATTTAGCGGGTCTGGGAGTATCCATAATCACCCCCGCGGCCTCCGGCGAACTGGCCCGGGGATTTTTCCTGGATAGAAAAAAGGGGCTGGAACTCACAGGATTGGTCATCGTGGATAAGTTCGTTGACCTCTCTATGCTTCTTTTGCTGGCCTTTTTCGGGATGGGTTTTGTAAGGAGAGGCTTATTGCGGCCTCTTTTCTTTGTTATGGGGGTGGGCTTTCTTTTTTTGCCCCTGGCGGTGAAGGCCGGCTGGCAAATCCTCCCGGCTCTCTTTGAGAGAATCTCCTCATTTGTCTCTACTACTTCCCGGCAGCCATTTTTGCTTCGCCTTTCCTCCGCGGTGGCGCGGACGCCTCGCGGCCTTATCATGCGGGCATTAGTGCTTGCTTTTTTCAACTATCTGGTGTATTATATGCAGGCCTTCGTGGTAGTGCGGGGCTTTGCGCAAGAGTTAAGTGTGGAGGCGGTGGCGGTATTTCCTCTGGTGACATTGAGCACCCTGATCCCCACCATAGGAGGTTTGGGAATCAGGGAATTTACTGCTGGCTGGCTGCTTTCGCATTTTGGCGTAACCAAGGCGGTAGCGGCCAACGGCTTTTTCCTTCATTTCGTGATAGTGACGGTGCTTCCGGCGCTGGTTTGGCTTGGATTTTGGGGTGGAGCAAGAGAAAGAAAAAGTCTTGCCCAGACTGAGGAAGAAGGGGAGAAAGCGAGGGGGCAATAATTTGAGCGGCGAGGAAAAGGAACTTTCTATCGTCATTCCGGTCTTTAACGAGCGCGAAAGTCTGGAGGAACTTTTTCAGGAACTTAAAGGCGTCCTGAATGCTCTGGGCCGCTCTTATGAGATTATTTTCGTGGATGACGGCTCTACTGATGGCTCAACCGAGATGCTCAAGGGTTTGGCTCAAGAGGACCGCCATACTCGCGCCGTGCTGCTTCGGCGCAATTTCGGCCAGTCCGCGGCTATGAGTGCCGGGTTTGACCTGGCCCAGGGCAGGATATTCATCACCCTCGATGCCGACCTACAGAACGACCCCGGAGATATACCGAAACTCCTGGCAAAAATGGACGAAGGCTACGATGTGGCCAGCGGCTGGCGAAAGCAGCGCCGTGACCCACTTTTCACCCGACGCATCCCTTCCTTCTTCGCTAATATGCTTATATCCAAAATAACCAGCGTGCATCTTCACGATTATGGCTGCACCTTGAAGGCCTATCGCCGTGAAGTTCTAAAAGATGTCCGGCTTTATGGCGAGATGCATCGTTTTCTACCCGCCCTGGCCAGTTGGCTGGGGGTTAAAGTCACGGAAGTGGAGGTGAATCATCGGCCCCGGCGTTTTGGCGAGAGCAAATACGGGCTGGGGCGCACGCACCGGGTCATTCTCGACCTTATTAATCTCAAATTTCTTCTGAGTTATTCTACCAGGCCCATACGCATTTTCGGCGGCATTGGTATGGTTTCGCTTTTGGGGGGTATAGTTAGTGGCGCAAGCGTCGTCTGGATGAAACTTTCCGGCGGTAAGGATATGACCGGAAATCCGCTTCTTTTGCTCACCGTGCTTTTCATCTTAATAGGCATTCAATTTATCACTATGGGGCTTTTGGGTGAAATCCTCATCCGCACCTATCACGAAAGCCAGGGAAAGCCCATTTATGTAGTAAAGGAGTTGGTAGAGCAAAAACCGCCCGGAGTGTCGTAGTCGGGGTCATCCCGGACTGCGAAGGGTTGGTCAAAGGGGCGATTGAGTGTCGACCGCCAGGGTCCTAAGTGCCACATTTGTTCGGATGAAAGTAACCAGATGCAGTGCGTCTTCTTCTCATAAATTATGAATACCCGCCTATAGGCGGTGGGGCGGCCAATGCCACGGAGTATCTCCTGCGTGAATTTTCCCGCTTGGGCCGGGAGGAACTGCGGGAAGGAATCGAAGTTGACTTAGTAACCTCATCTGTAGGTAAACATCTGAAAAAAGAGGAGATTTTTCCCGGCATATGGTACCACGGCCTTCCTGTGGGAAAGCGCCACCTGCATTTCTGGCGCCAAAGCGAGGTTCTAAGATTCTTGCTGAGGGGCTATCGTTATGTGAAAAGTCTGCTGGCCGCAAAGCGCTTTTCTTTATGTCACGCCTTTTTCGGTATCCCCGGCGGCCTTATCGCATATTCAGTTCGCTCTTCAGTCCCCTATATCCTTTCGCTGCGCGGGTCAGATGTGCCTGGATTTAATGTGCGCTTTCGCTTGATTTATCCAGCACTTGCGCCCATCTTGCGTCCCGTTTGGAAAGAGGCCCGTCGGGTTATTGCTAACAGCCAGGGTCTCAAGGAACTTGCACTCAAGACAAATCCCACACAGCCCATCCAGATAATTCCCAATGGCGTGGATACAGAAGAATTCCATCCGGCTGAAACTCCGGGACGAGATGGCCCCATCTTCCTCACCGTCTCCAGGCTTATCCAGAGAAAGGGTCTGGACTTGGTGATTAGGGGCTTCGCCCAAATTGCCCCGCACTTGCCTAAATCTAAACTCATTATGGTGGGCGAGGGGAACTTGCGAGAGGAACTGGAGGAATTGGCCTTTTCCCTGAATCTTGCCGGACGCACGGATTTTCGCGGCTATGTGCCTCATAGCGAGATGCCGAAAGTCTATCGCTCCGCGGATATATTTGTGCTGGCCTCCAGGAATGAAGGGATGTCTAACGCTATTTTGGAGGCGATGGCCTCGGGACTACCCATAATCACCACCGCAACCGGCGGCATAAAGGAACTCATTCGGGATAATGGCATTGTGGTACCTCAGGAGGACGTGGGGACTCTGGTTCGGGCTATGGGGGAACTGGCCGGGGACAAAGAAAAGCGAGTCTCACTGGGTAAGCGGTCGCGAGAACGGGCACAAGAATTTTCCTGGTCTCGTGTGGCCAGGGCCTATATAGAAATCTATCAAGCCGAAAGCGGGAAGTAACCTCGTGTGTGGTATCTGCGGAATGGCGGGAATGGTTGAGGAAGGGCTGTTGCGCGATATGTGCCGAATGCTGGCTCACCGCGGCCCGGATGATGAGGGGTTTTATGTGGGCGAAGGGGCGGCTCTGGGCCATCGACGGTTGGCTGTCCTGGATATTGCCCGCGGCCATGAGCCTATGCATAACGAAGACCGCTCTCTCTGGCTCGTATTCAACGGTGAAATTTACAATTTCCAGGAACTTAAAGCACTCCTATTAAAAAAGGGACACCAATTTTACACCCTGGGCGATGCCGAGGTCATCCTGCATCTTTACGAAGAATTCGGCGAACGGTGTCTTGAGAAGTTGCGGGGTATGTTTGCCCTGGCAATCTGGGATGAGGCCAAAAGAAGGCTTTTTCTGGCCCGGGATAGATTGGGTATAAAACCGCTTTATTATGCCTTTCTGCAGGGAAAAATCATTTTCGCTTCCGAACTTAAGGCCCTGCTTTTATCGCCACTTATCAGCCGAAAACTTGACCTTGCGGCATTAGACGCCTACCTCACTTTTCGCTATATCCCTGCTCCTTGCACCATATTTTCCGACATCCGCAAACTCCCACCGGCACATTATCTGACCTATGAGGTGCGGGAGGGGCAAAAGGGGCGCATTAGTATAGGCCGTTATTGGGATTTGCCTTATGCCCCGGGCCCCAGAAAAAGCAAATCCTATTATGCCCAGCGCCTCCTGCAAGAATTAAAAGAAGCCGTGCGCTTGAGGCTGATGTCCGAGGTGCCTTTGGGGGCGTTTCTCTCCGGCGGGGTAGACTCCGGTGCTATTGTGGCCTTAATGAGCGAAGCAAGCGATGCGGCGGTGAAGACCTTTTCGGTTGGTTTTGAGGATGAGGCCTTTGACGAACGCCCCTTTGCCGAAAGAGTGGCAGAAGATTTTTCCACCGAGCACGAAACCCTGGTGGTAAAAGGCGAGGCGCCGCCCCTTAAGGAAGTCGCCTGGTATTTGGATGAACCCCTGGCCGATGCGGCCTCCATACCAACTTTTCGTATGGCCAAATTGGCCAAGAAATTTGTTACCGTGGTGCTGAGCGGAGAAGGGGCGGATGAACTTTTCGCTGGCTATAGTCAATATAAAGTGGCCCGGGTTCTGGAGAACCTGCGCGTGCCCTGGTCCAGTTCCGCAGGTATTATCCTCAGCCATCTTTTGTATCAGGATGGCTATTTGGGGCGGGGTCTTGCCTTTCTGGGTTTTCTTTCCGACCCGCCCCAGGCCTTTTTTCGACTGATGGCCGTATTCACTGAGGAAGAGAAAGAAGACCTTCTTATTGATGAAGTCTATAAAGAGATTAAAGCCGGCCCCAGGGCCATCCTGGAGGCCAGGCGCCGCTTACGAGCCGAGCCCGGTTCGTGGATGGAGAAAATCTTTCGCCGCGACCTCAAAACCTGGCTTCCTGATGACCTGCTTCTCAAAGGGGATAAGATGACTATGGCCTGGGGTCTGGAACAACGCCTGCCTTATCTTGACCACAAATTAGTGGAATTTGCCTTGAATATACCGGTGGATCTGAAGGTTCGGCTTTTTGGTGAAAAATACATTTTGCGAGAGGCACTCAAGGGGCGTCTTGCAGAAGATATATTATCTCGGCCCAAGCACGGCTTTTCCGTTCCCTGGGCAAACTGGTTGAAGGGCGAACTTGCGCCTGTTTGCGAGCGTCTTATGAGCCGGAAGTATCTGGTGGAGCAGGGATTTTTCAAATATGCGTTTTTGGAGAAATTTTTTAGTCGTCGCCGGGCCTTGAGCAACCTTTACCGCCGCCGGCAGTTCTGGGCGCTATTTTCCTTTCAGTTATGGTACGATGTTTTTGTAAAAGGTGAAGGCAAACGGCCAGATTGAACTTGAGGTTTTTATGCTGAGTAAGTTTTTTTCCGTAATAGGGATTTTATTTGCGGCCCTTGCCGCCTATTATGGGGCGAGTTTCCTCCTGGACGATCATTACTACGCCGCGGCCACAGCCCAAGCCACATATAATAAAGGTTCGGACGAGGAAGAGGTGCTGGGTATCTTCAACTATGTGACCGGGGAGATAAATGAATTTCGCCTGCGTTCGGAAGGCGGGCTCCTTCAAACCCCGGCGCGGGAGTCTCTGGAGCGCGGCTGGGGCGAATGTGGAGATTATGTGCGCGCAGCAATAGTCCTTTTGCATTTCGCCGACTATAAAGCCCACCGCGTTTATCTCAAATCCGCACAGTTCTCTCATAATGTGTTGGAGGTATTCTTTGATGATGCCTGGCGCATCCTGGACCCTTCCATCGCCTCTTATTATCGCAACCAGGAAGGTAAGATAGCCACCTTGGCGGAACTTAACCGCTCGCCGGAACTGGTGCGCAAGGTAGAAGAGGAAAAAATAGCGCGGGGAATGGAGCCGGTGCGCCTGCGCTCATCTCTTCCGGCCTTTTACCGCGAGCATTCCTATGTCAAGTGGGAGAAAAATTTCCTCACCCGGGCGGCCCAGAGAGTCTTTAGGTTACTGGGCGTTGATACTCAAGGCATCTTTCTTCCCTATATGGTCGAGCGGCCGAAACTCATCCTTTTCCTCTCTTACCTATCCATTTCTGCAGTGGCACTTTTGTTTGCTTTTCTTGCCGGAAGACGCCAGAAGGCTTCTGGGGGTAGCGGCGCTCCCGAGAACTGGAAATGGCTGGTTCAACTTCGAGAACTTGAACTCCAGATGCTACTTGCAGGCTCAGGCGGAGGTGCTTTCAGGAGGGTTCTGGAGATTGGTTCGGGTAGAGGCGCGGCAACCGGGGGGCTCAGCCGCCTTTTCCCCAGCGTGGTGGCAATGGACCTGTCCGAGGCGGCTCTTGGAGAAGCGAAAAAGGCAAGAAAAGTCTCGGGGGGGCAAGTTCACTTTGTTTCGGCAGATGTCCAGAGACTTCCCTTTAAGCCCGGTTCCTTCGACCTTATATATGCCTCGCATATTCTGGAGCATATTGAGGATAGGAAGAAGGCGCTTCGGGAGATGGATTTTGTTCTGTCCGACGATGGTCGGGTTTTTGTTGCCTTGCCTACGAGATTCTGGAAATTTTTGCATCTCATCCTATATTATCCCGGAGGTGCCAAACTCTATTTTGCTTCAAGGAGAAACATTAAGGCCGGCCGGAAGCCCTGGGAGGGCCTCATTGTGTCGGAGCGATTAAGAGAGACGGTCGCAGGCAGTTATATGGTGCGCGAGATTCCACATCTACTTAAACCATCCGTGCACGGGAGATTCAAAAATCACCAGACGGAATTTTCTGCTTATAAGAAAAAGGAATGGGAGCGACTTTTCCGGGAAGAAGGATTCAGCATAGTAAATAGTCTCGCTCTTTATTTCTACTCGCCTTACGGCTTTCTGGCTGGCCACTTTTTGCGCTTGCGGCGCCTGGCCGTGAAGATGGGGCTGGTCAGTTCGCGAGGATTTGTTCTAAAAAAATCCTGAATCGCGCCCTCCCCATTTCCAGAAGTGCTGGGCTTTTTATTTGCAAAGAGCGACAGTCGGGATAAAATGTTGTGATTGCCGCGCAGGAAAATTTCCTTGTTTGCACCAGCAAGGGTGCTCGCCTCGAATTTTTCAGGAGTCAGTTTTGAAAATTGCCGGGATATTACGGCATAAGGCCGTTCAGGTCATACTTTTGCTTCTTCTTATTGGCCTTTCGGTTTTCCTGCGCACTTTTCGCCTCTCAGTGGACCCCCCGTATTTCATTACCGATTCCCGCGCCCCTTTTACCGATGAGGGGCTTAAATTTTATGAAGCCAGGAATCTCGTCCTCTTTGGGAAAACCAAGCCCCTGGAAAATGACCTCTACGGAGGCCATCTGAGGAAAAGCCCCATACCTGTGTTATTAACCTGTATAGTTTTCAGGATTTTTGGTGTGGGCTTTTTGCAGGCACGGCTCGTATCTGTTGTTTCCAGCCTTTTAGGACTTTATCTTTTCTATCGCATCCTCTCACGCTATCTTTCTCCTCTGGCAACTTATGTGGGCACCATACTTTTGGGCGTAAATTTTGTCTATGTTTCCTATAATCGTATGGGGTTATTTGAGACGCTTATGGTCTTTTTCCTCATCCTCACTGTGTATCTTTGGGGAGAGGGCATAAGGCTGCGCATATTTGGCGCGCTTGCCGCGGTAGCGGCGATTTTCGTGAAGGTGCAGGCCGCAATTATTTTTCCCGTGCTCATATTGAGTTTCCTGGGAGAATACTGGAAGCGAAGGAATAAGAGGCCTCTGGTACTGGTGGCGTGGTATGGAATAGTGGTAGTGGCGGTCTCACTTCTGGGATACTTATTTTTTACATACGGAGAAAGATTACCTCTGGCGAGGGAAGTGGTGCGTGCCATACGCGCCCGGCTACCTGAGAATGCGCTGGACTTCAGGGCTATATCTTCGGTGGTGGCCTCCAGTATTTTTCTTTCCGGTATGCCCGTAGTTACACTACTGACTCTGTGCGGTCTGCCCGGACTTATCAAAAGACTTTTTGGAGCAGAGTGGCAAAGGGAGCGATTCCTCTTCATATTATGGCTTCTCATCGGGCTATGCGCAGTGGCTTTTTTTAATTATCGCCCCCCGAGATATTACATGTTTTTGATCCCCCCTGTGGTGGCCTTAGGGACAGATGTTTGGGAGAGACTTCTCAGAAGGGAGCAAATATTTGGCATTAAGACTTGGAGCGCATTTCTGCTTACGGCGCTGTGGGCTTTTTTTATATGCATCACTTTGGCCATCTTCGCCTTAATCCAAGCCAGAAATAAATATGATTTATTTTACTATTTAAGGGCGAGGGAATTTTTGGATTTTTTCATAATTAAGGAATATTTCCGTTCTCTCAGGGAGGATCCAGTTGTGATCCTTTTGCTTTCCCTGGCCCTGTGGTTTATTTGGCTGGGAGTTTTTGTGCTTTGGCCGCGACTCAGGCAACAGGAGAATAAGCGGAAGGCTTCCTTTGGCATTCGGCGGGAGTTTTTGGCCATTTTTCTTTTGGGGGTGAGTCTTCTTTTTCAATATTGGCATCATAGGAGGAATTTCTTAGAGCCTCAAAATAGCCTTCTTCGTTCTTCCCGTTTTCTGATGGCTCTAACTTCCGATACCCCGCAGCCGGTGGTTGGCGGACACTGGGCAGCCGCATTTGCGATGCAGACTAAGATTATGGTTTTTCCCCTTAATAAAAGAGTAAATGGCGATGATACTTTCAAGAAGTTTCCTGTAACCCATCTTTTGCTTGAGAAGGCTCATCCGGAAGAAGAGATATTTATGTTCGACCAGTATCCGGAGGAGATGAAAAGAGCAGTGAGGATGGGTGAGTTCAAGGTGGGAAGGTGGCCCGTCCATCTCTATAAGTTGGAGCCCAGCGAGTAGGGCCGGCCTCCTTTCAGGAACGGCGCAGCCTTTGCTTTGGTCATTGTGGGGTCCCCGAACCTTCTATTGGCAAATTAACAGGGTTATTTCTTGAATCAGGATAAAAGGCCTTATATTTCCTTAATCATCCCCGCATATAACGAGGAGGAACGGTTAGGGAGCACTTTAGAGGATGCAGTGCGCTTCCTGCGGGGTCTGGGTATTGCCTTTGAAATTATCATCATTAACGATGGCAGCGGCGATGCCACGGAGTCCATAGCCCGGGATTTTTGCGAAGGCGGGGAAAGCGGCGCAGAGGCCCGCCGATTTATTACCTATTCTATCAATCAGGGCAAAGGCTTTGCCGTGAGCCGGGGCGTGGAAAACGCTCAGGGCCAGTATCTGCTCATATGTGATGCCGATGGTTCCATACCCCCGAGCGAACTGAAAAAATTTCTCCCTTTTGCCGAAGAGGGTTATGCGTTGGTAGTGGGCTCGCGGGCAGTGCCGGGGGCACGAGGCCTGGTGGACCAGCCCCTGGTGCGCCGGATTTTGGGCAGGGCGTTTAGTCTCCTGGTGGCGACCCTCGTCGTCCGTATGGTAAAGGATACCCAATGCGGCTTCAAACTCCTTGAGGCCCGGGCTGCAAGGAAAATCTTCTCCCTTATTACCATCAAAGGTTTTGCCTTTGATGTGGAGATGCTTTATCTGGCAAGAAAAATGGGGCTTGCGGTAAAGGAAGTTCCGGTGCGCTGCACTTCTTTTAAGCGAAGTCGAGTGAATCTCTTTAACGATTCCTGGCGTATGTTCTGCGATTTAATCAAGATTCGCCTTGGTATCTGGCGAGGAGTTTATCAGTGAACATCCCGGGCACGCCAAAGAAGCCGAAGGCCCTCTGGGCGGGTTCAATCCTCATCCTTGTTTTGGTTATCATCTTTTTTTATAAGTTCATTTTTTTCGGCCTCATACCTGTGAATGGTGACTGGTGGCTGGCAAATTTTTATCCCGCAAGGGCCTATTACCCCTTACTTGAGGCGCAAAACCCGGAACTGGATGACCCTATCTATCAGCACTTACCTTTGAGGATGCTCACCGTTTCTCTATGGAGAGGCCGCCAGGTTCCCTTATGGAATCCTTACATTTTTTGTGGGACGCCACTTCTGGCCGATGGCATATCTTTGCCTTTCGACCCGCTTATCTGGACCTATCTTTTCTTCGGGCCGCTTTTGGGCCGGGGGCTTACCTTTTTCTTCCAGTTTCTCCTGGCCGGGGTAGGGATGTATCTTTTTCTGCTGCGTTTAGGCTTGAGGCCCTATGCGGCGATATTGGGCGCGGTTGCATTTATGTTCAACGCTATCTTCACCACCTGGATGGAACTGAGGACTCTGGTGGGGGCGATGTGTTGGCTTCCCTGGGTGCTCTTTTTTTTGGAAGGGGCATTGAAACGGAAAAGTCTTACGCAAGCCGCTTTTGCATCACTTTTTTTGGGCTTCAGCATCCTGGGAGGCCATCTGCAATACGCCTTTTATGGGCTGGCGGTGGCGCTTCTTTACGGCCTTTTTAGAACGGGAGAGTATTTTTGGCGAACCAGAGCGGGGAAGGGCCTGGTAGTTCATCTCGGTCTTGTAGGTCTTGTTATTCTGTTGGGATTGGCCTTGGGTTCGGTGCAAATTTTTCCTCAAATGGAACTCACAGGCCAGAGCCAGCGCAGCCCTGGTCAATATCGTGACATAAATTTCCTCTCACCACTTTCGCTTTTCACCTTTCTTATGCCGGAATTTTACGGCAGTCCCATAGAGGGTGATTATGTTGGGGTGCTCCCACGCTCGTTTCTGGCCTTACCGCGTGGCTATATCGGGGCCTTTGCTGCAGTTCTGGCGCTTTTGGGCGCCTTTGGTCGGGAGAAGAAAAGAGCGATTTTCTTCACCCTTCTCGGCGCAATTACTATCCTCTTTCTCATCTTACTGGCTGTCGGGCTCGGCCTCCTTATGGTCAAAATATTCCCTGATTTTCATGCCCTCGATGCCACCAGACTCATCATTGTATATATCTTCTGTGCATCGGTCCTGGCCGCCTTTGGGATGGAGGGGCTTATCTCGCCGGAAACCAAAAGAAGCGCCCTTTCCTTACTCAAATTCAGCCTTCTCATTTTGGCGCTACTCTTCTTATTCCTGTTTTTTTCCCCTTATTTTGAAGGCTACTTATCCTCTCTGGGCGAAGAGGGGACGAGGCTTTTCCTGTATCTCTTGCAGCTTAAGGCCCAATATGGCCTGGTGCCGCTGGCTCCACAAATAATCCTGCCCTTGAGTTTAGCCGCACTTGGCATATTGCTGACCATCCTTTACTTAAATCATAAAATCGGCTTAAATTTCTATAAGGCCCTCATTTTTATTCTCCTGGCAGGCGAACTGCTCTATTTCGGCTGGAGATATAGCCCTTATGTCCCCCGAGAATATATTTATCCTCCGTTGCGCGTTCTGGAGGCTCTCAAACCAATGCCCACCGAGCGCATTCTGGGAAAAGACCCTCCCGGCGCTCACCCGGTCAAAGGCGATATGCTCATTCCCAATTCCGCTCTTGCCTACGGATTTGCCGATATAAGGGGCGATGAATCCTTCTATCCCGAGCGCTATTTCCGCTTTATGCGCCTTATCGCCGGAAACGGCGCCTCCCTACTCGGCTGCATTCATCTGTCAGAACACGACTCCCGTTTGCTTGACCTTCTGGGCGTGAAATACATCCTGACTGCTGAAGAGTTAGAGGGCGGTAAGTTCCAATTAGTATACGAAGAAGAGAAAAGTCCTTTGAGGATTTATGAAAATAAGAAGGTTTTGCCCAGGGCGTTTGTGGCCAGAGACTGGAAAGTGACCCAGGATAAACGGGCGCTTATCAGGGAACTCGGCTCTGGCCACTTTGAGCCCGGCTATCTTGCCCTTCTGGAAGAACCAGCGCCCTTTTCCCCGCCTCCTCCTTCCCCGGAAAATGACAAAATAGAAATAACGCGCTACCAGGCCAATCTGGTGGAGATTTTCGCCTCCCTCCAAAGCCCCGGGCTTCTGGTTTTAACCGATTCCTATTTTCCCGGCTGGCGAGCCTTTGTGGATGGGAAAGAAAAAAAGATTTATCAGGTGGACTATATCTTGCGAGGCATTTTCCTCACCAGCGGAGCGCATCAAGTCCGTTTTATATATAAGCCGCGCTCCTTTATGATGGGTGCTGTCCTTTCCGCTATTTCCCTGCTTATTATGGGCGCTATCTGGTTGCGCGAACTAAAAAAGTCTAAATCTCACAGCCTCCTTGGCCGATAATTTAGCAATATGGCGTCTTGAAAATGACGAAAATTGTCGAGATTGGAGGCCATTTTTGTTCCATAACTGACGAAATTTGTCAGTTATTCCGAATCTCTTAAGGCTTGTTTTGAGGAATTTGTTTCAGTAATTACTTGCCAATTAAGAAGTTATGTAAATTGCCTAAAATTCGGCGACTATGGCACAAACCTTGCAAACTCTTCTGAAATACAGGGGAACTGTCTAAACGCAAGTCTCTTCGATTTAGGGATGGCCTCTGACGAGAATAATTAAGGCTGAACTCTTTCAAATTATATCATAACCTGAGAGAGGAGATGATACCAATAAGGAAGAACCATCAGGCCGCCTTCACACTCATTGAACTGATGATTGTGATTGCCATCATCGCCTTCATCGCGGCTATCGCCATACCCAGTTTCTTACGGGCCAAGATTGCTGCTAACGAATCCGGGGCTATTCAGACGCTGCGTAGTTTGTTCACGGCAGAGGAAGAACTCCGCCTGGCCGATATAATTGACCAGGATGCCGATGGTTCTGGCGAGTATGGTTTCTTCCAGGAGTTGTGTGGAAAAGTGGCACCTCCGGGACATGCGGCGCCTGTGTTGCCGGAATTCTTTGACCCGGTTTTCGGGGTAATGAATGGAGCGGGAGCCGCTTCCCGGGCCGGCTACCATTTCAAGATTTACCTGCCAGGCCCTGGTGCGGCGGGGCCGCCAGTGGGCGAGACTGGGGGCTCAAACAGCGCTTCGGCCAACCAAAATGAAATTGATATGCGTGAGGTCCGATGGGTATGCTATGCCTGGCCTATGGCTCATAATTTCACAGCAAGGCGTGCTTTTGCGCTCAACCAGGATGGGATAATTTTCGTTACCAAGGCCATGGTGACAACTTATGATTCCACTAATGTTATTCCGCAGCCTCAAGCGGCTTATGCGCCAGGTTCACAAAATCTCAAGGGCACACTGGCTAACGGCGTGGGAACTGACGGCAATACCTGGCGGCCCTCGGATTAATCCAGTAGAAACAGCCTTTTTGTCTACCACTTTGGGAGAAGTTAGAGGATTTGCCGAAAAATAGGCTGTTAAATTGGCTAAAGTGTCCCCTTTCCTTTGCCGATTATTAATGGTGTAATATGCTGCCGGTGACTAAAACGGTCGATATTTGTTCAACTGTGCACAAAAAACTGACGAAATTTGTCAATTTGGTTAGGTCTAAAAATGTGCCGAAGAAAGTTGGGTTTTTTATTAGTCCTTGCAGAATAAGGATTTGCGTAAATGAATAAAAATTTATTGAGTATGGCACGCTCCTTGCATAATAGAATTGTGGAATGAGGTCAGTAGAGGCATCTGAAGCGAAAGGAGGTCTTCTGGTGCGAGAGGTTAATACTGACCATTGGGCAAACTGGGTACCAAGTGTAGAGAGGAGGTGAGAGGGATGAGAAAGAGGAGTGAGGGCGGTTTCACACTCATTGAGTTGATGATTGTGATTGCCATAATCGCCATCATTGCGGCCATCGCTATACCCAGCCTGTTGCGGTCAAGGATTGCGGCCAACGAGGTTGCGGCTATCGGGGCCTTACGCAGTCTTATGTCTGCACAGGAAGAGTTCCGTATGGCGGATATAATTGACCAGGATCCGGGTGGGGCAGATGGTGCTGGCGAGTATGGGTTCTTCCAGGAGTTGTGTGGGAGCATCGCACCGCCGGGGCATGTTGCCCCTATTTTGCCGGAATTTTTTGACCCGGTTTTCGGGGTGATTAATGTACAAGGCTGTGCCAGCAAGACGGGCTACTACTTCCAGGTTTGGCTGCCAGGGCCTGATGGTGGGCCGGCAGTTGCTGAGGCTCCTGCCACCAACAGCGCCACCGCCAGCCCCGGTGCAGTCAATAGTCGGGAGAACCGGTGGACGGCATATGCCTGGCCTATGGATTATGACAGCACCGGCAGGCGTGCCTTCGTGATGAACCATTCCGGCAATGTCTTCGCGACCGCTGCTACCGTGCTGACCTATGATGGTACCGGCACTATGCCCGGGGCCAACGCGGCCTATGTAGTGGGTACGGTAAACCTGAGCGGCGCCCTGGCCAATGGCGTGGCCGTTGACGGAAACACGTGGCATCCGGCCGACTAAGCCACGAGATGGGCTTGTGGCAGTGTTAGTTGGCTGGTGTTGAAGGGCGATGCCTTGAAAAAGGCATCGCCCTTTTTTTCAATTATATGCCCGGGCTATCTCAATGCTGCCCAGCCCGATAGGACACCCCCGTCAGCACTTCAAGAGATAAATAGGACCATTTCTTGCATTAGAAGGTGGCCCAAAGGCCGCTTTTTTCAAAAAAGTAATACACAAAAGTGAAATGCTTCGTTATAATTTGCCTGGTGCTGCAACTTCTGCCCTCTTTGGTTGAATATGGATGAATAATTACCACCCCTTGTCAAAGTGGAATCGCACCAGAGGTTCCGGGGAAAGCAAGGTGATGTTATGTCCTGGAAGGTCCTGAAGCATTTCATATTCTTCTCCTTTGTCATAGTGACGGGCTGTTCCCAGGTGACCGACAGCATAAGGCCAGATTATGTGGGAAAACATATGTGGCTTCGCACTAATTTAAGGGCGATGGAGAATAAGGTTACCTGGGATGGCTACCTGAGCGGACGCATCCTGCCGGCGGGCAAAAGAGTGAAAATATTGGAAGTAAATGACCAGTTGGTGGTATTTCTGCTGGAAGGCCGTAGATACTACTTCCATTATGGCCAGGCGGGAAGTACTCTTGCCGCCGGGGAACTTCTGGCCAAATTTTTTGAGTCGGAGCCGCCGCAGGCTTTAAGGGAACTCGAGCCCCGAAGCAGGGGCCTCATCGCTTTGGGAGAGGTTGAGGTGGGGATGACCAAAGATGAGGTGCTGCTTTCCTGGGGCTATCCTCATCGCATCCGGGAGGAGCCCACCATAGATAAAAGCGATGGGCAAATCATCCTGGCCGACGACTGGGTTTATCGGGAAAGTGCTTTTGGGGAAGTGGCCCTGGTATTTTCCGGTGGCCGAGTGGCAAAAATCGTGAGATAGGTAACTGCTCGCTTTGGGAGATGAAAAAGTGAGGCCTTTGCGTAATCCAGCGCTACGAAGGAGACACGGAGTGAATGAGGACAAGATAGGGGTAATGCTGGTAGGATGTGGAGGTATTGCTCGCTCGCATCTGGCCGCGGTGGGAAAATTTCCCCATCTCGCCCGACTGGTGGCGACAGTGGACAAGACCAAAACCCGGGCCCGCCGGGCAAAAAAGGAATTTGGAGCCGAAAGAGCCTATTTCAATTTGGAAGAGGCCCTTGCAGATAAAGATGTTCAGGCGGTCGTCCTTACGCTTCCTCATCATCTGCACGCTCCTGTTGCTATGCAAGCCCTTAAAGCCGGAAAGAGTGTCCTGGTGGAAAAACCTATGGCCCTTCGCCTCAAAGATGCCGACCGAATGATTGCCGAAGCCGAGAAGCGCAAGCTCACTCTAATGGTAGGCCAGAGCCTTCGCTTTTCCCCGGCTATGCAAAAGGCCCGGGAACTCATCAAAAAGGGAAGAATTGGGCAAGTGGTGCATATGATTGCAAGGCGGCTGGGCCGGAGGAAAATAAAACCCAGCCCCTGGTGGAATGACCAGGAGAAATCCGGGGGCATCCTGGGGCATCACGGAAGCCATCAAATAGACTTAATGCTATGGCTTGTGGACCAGGAGCCGGTGCGCGTGTTTGCCTCGGCTCATTCAGTAAAGAGAGGTTGGGATTTGCAGGATGAATGTTCTTTAGAGATAGTCACCGAAGGCGGGGCCATTATCTCGCTTAACCAGTCCTTCAATTCTCCGTGTAGTACTAACGACACTATAATCGTGGGAACTAAAGGAGGATTGAGGCTGGCGGGCGGTCGAGAGATTTTTCTGAACGAGGAAACAATAGAATTTGAAGTTCCTCAGTTTAGAAGCATCGATGCAGAACATTTGGAATTTTACTTGAGCATCAAGGAAAAGAAAGAGCCGGAGGCCTCAGGTCGAGATGTGAGAAAGACGGTGGCGGTTCTGGATGCTGCACAAAAATCCATCGCTTCCGCAAGGGCGATAAACATTAGTGCATAATCCCCGTTCCTTAATTCCCGGTTTTGCGAGGAGGGGCAATGATGAGGCTTTCTCTTTCTGCCCGGATAATTGAGGGGCCCCAGGGTAAATTCCAGATGTCCCTGGTCGAATTCCTTGATTTTGCCAAGGAAATCGGTTACCAGGGCGTGGAACTTCGCCAGGGGCAATATAGCGCTGAAACAGCGCCGGATGAGGCCGACCGCATAAAAAAACGCCTGGAAGAGCGGGGTCTCAGATGCGCATTTATCCGCGCCCCTAATGTAGAGGAAAGGAGTGGCTTGGAAACCTTTAAGTTGTATTTGAGTATGGCCCGCATTTTAAAGGCAGATGTGGTGCGTTTCCGGGCTACGGAGACGCTCTGGGCCAAACGGGCCGCGGACCTGGCTGCCGACCGGGGACTGCGCCTGGCCTCTCAGATTCATACCCGCACGCGCTTTGAAACTGTGGATATGGCTTTGGAAACCCTGAAAGATATTAAGCGGGAAAACTTCGGCGTCATCTTTGAGCCGGGCAACCTGGTTCTGGCGGGCGAGGATTATGGCAAAGAGGCTATCCAGCGGCTGGGCGATAAAATCTTCGCCGTTTGCGTCCAGAATATCAAGCCGGTAAAAGAGCCGCAGGGTGAACATATCATTGAACATAAAGGCCGCCAATTCACCCGCTGTCTCATAGGCGACCCGGAAGGAGTAGATTTTGCATCTCTTTTCCAGGGACTCAAGGCCATCGGCTATCAGGGCTTTGTCAATGTCCTGGAGCCCAAATCTCACCTAATGGATAATCTGGAACTGGCCCGCTTCGCTTATGAGAAACTTAACCAGTTCCTCAAGTAGCATCTGCTGTAGACAGCGTGTCTTCGTCGGCCTTAATCACGAAGATGTCATCTTCCTCAAAGAGGATTTTGTCCGTAGGTATGCGCCCCAGGAAAAATTCTCTATTCCCTTTCACCAGGTTCTGCACATAATCGTTATATGGCTGAAAATAAAAATTCCCTGCCCTTAGGTACTCAGGGCTGAAATGCTCTCGGTTGACTACCAGATGAGTAACGCCGAATTTACGGGCAAAATGGAGTATTTCTTGACCAGAAGCGGAGTAATAGGCATCAAAAAATCTTAGTGAACGCTCTTTAATCTTCCCATAATAGCCATCCATATAAGGATGCGAAAGTTCCGCAGTAACCAGGACTCGGCGGCGCGAGTAAAGGGGCACTGGATCCATAATTTCCGGATGGCCGGCGAGAAGTGAGTCTTTGGGCAAAGTGGCCAAGAATTGGTAGAGGCCTTTGTGGGGATAGGAAATAAAATGTTTTTTGCCAAAATAAAGATTATAGCCAAAACCGCTGGCGAGAAAAATGGCCGCGAGGATCACCTTGAGTCCCTTTTCATTTATCTTATCGCGCTCCCGCAGGGTAAGAGCGACATAAAGGACACCGGGCAAAAGGGCAAGCAAGCCCAGCGCCAAAAGATATCGGTCGTACCTCGCCTCTATCCAGCGCAGGTTCTCTTCCGGGGTTTCCCCCTGCGGGCCGTATTTGAACACCATTTTTTCAAAATCAATCTTGTTAGTTGTGCGGTAAGTGAGATAGGCCCCTATAGAGACGATAGTGACCACGGCCAGGGCCCTGCTCGTCAACTTCAGTGTCCTCTTTTTTGCCCTCGCCACCACTTCAATAGAAGCCCTTGCTGCGCTGGCCAAAAAAAGTAAAAAGAAGATGCTCAACCCATAATGGAGATATCTATTGGGCTCGTAGAGCCTGGCCGCGAATATCTTTGCCGCCTCAAAAAGGATGATGCCGGAGTAGAGCCTGGCCGCGAATATCTTTGCCGCCTCAAAAAGGATGATGCCGGAGAGAAGAAAATACCATCCCTCTTTAGGCACTCGCACGATATTTTTTGGCAAAATTAGGACAAAAATGCCCAGAGAGACCAGCAAAAAGCCATTCCACATATTCCTTCCCATTTCTGGAAATAGTTTAGGCTGCGGTATTGAGGTCACCCGACCTCCAGCCCGAAATTCCGCCATTTTTTCCATCTCTTTTCGGTTTACAATCTTGCCCAAGGCTTCATCGCGGCCGGGCCAGAGATACTGGGAAAAAAGAATGAGGAAAACCAAAAGGCAAGATATGCCAATCGCAGCCACCTTCTTTTTGCTAATGGAAAGGCTCGGCTTCAGTCCAGAAAACTTTATCAGGGACAAGGCAAATGCTACCAGGATGAGCGCAGTCCCCGGGGGATAAAAAAAAGCACTCGCTGCCGTGGTAACACCCGCTTCCACGAATCGTTCCCGGCTCAAGTAATAAAGAAAAATGGCGAAAAAGGGAAAGGCAAAGGCCTTATGTAGGCCACCTGCGAAACTATCCAGATGTGCATCGTCTATAAATAAAAGGAGCACCAGGAAAAAGCCAGTCTGAAGAGACCCCTTGGAGCGGCCGAGTCTTAAGAAGAAGTAAGTGCTTACCAGAGCCAGGATGAAAGGGACAGTCCGGGCGAAAATTAGGGGCTTAACCAAAAAAGAGGCCAGCCAGTAGATGGCCACAAAGCCTCGAGGTTGGACAAATTTGACAAAGCGGGTTTGTAGGTCATCCTGGAAAAGACCCTTTTCCTCAAACTCGGCCATCCAATAAATATGCTGACAGGTGTCATCGTCCACTGTGTAGTAATCCCGAAGGGTGGGCAGTTGAAAGCGGTAGACCAGAAGAAACACCACCACGCTTACGACTATATAAGGCCAGGCCCCCTTAATTCTCCGTCTGGTTTTTCCCCACATAATTCACCCCAGGCCAGATTTTGCGGAATGTTTTATAATTAAACAGCAAATCCCTATGGGTTGCAAGAGTAATAGCCGCGGTCTTTATCCAAGAAAATTCAGGATGAAGGAGGCGTGGTTAAAGAATAGAGTTCAAACATACGGGCCTTGAACTGCAAACGCAGATAATCCCGGGCAAAGGAACGGAGGAATTGGCGCTGTCTTTGGGCCTCAGCCTTTTCAATTTGCCCTCTCCTCATCCTCCATTCCAATAACCCATCGTTAAATAATAAGTGGGTGATACCTTGAGACCGAAGGGCCTGATAAATTTCTTCATTGGATGAGGACTGGGCCACGAGTCTATTCCAGGTCAAATTATGAAGGTCGGGGATGGTGGAAGGCTTAATATAAAAGGTGCGGGCCTCATAAAGCATAAGGATTTTTGCCGTAGGAGGAAGTTTAGTATTGATGTATGCGACCGAAGGCAGGAAAGCGGAATAGGGTTCACACTCTGTCAATATATACTCCTTTGACTCCAGGCCCGCCAGATATCTCCAGGGCGTCAGATTCTTAGTCATATGATATTGCAATTTAGCGTTTAGGCTCATAATGACGAGTGCGGCCAGGGGCACCGCGTTCTTCAGGAAGCGAAAGCGTCTTCTGGGTTTAATGGCTTCGTCCAGGATATAAGCGGTAGTGAGACTGAGCAAGGGGAATACGGGTAAGAGATAGCGTATGCTTTGTACGGTCAAGGTCCAGTAGACATAATAAAGACCGCTTAAAAAGAAGAAAATATTTAGGCGATGGTTTTTCTTGAGTAAGAGATAAATAGGCAGGAGGATAAAGAGGTAGTTTATAGAGTGGCGTTCGGCTAAATCAAACCGCGTGGGTTCTGTAAAGAGTTCCCACAGGTTGATAAACAGAGGCTTTAGCCCGCGGCCGGAGCCTAAGTCATCAGTGCCCTGTTTAAGTTCCTGGAGCAAAAAGGTATCCACTCCTTTGCCTCCGAAATAGAAAGGATAGACCGGATTATCCAGCCAGAGCCAATTCTTCACATACCAGTATCCAGCGACAGCCACCGCCAGGAGCACGAATATGAATGCCGCCGCCAGCCAGCGCCTTAGACCCTCACGCCATCTAACCAATCTCTCCCAGCCCAGCCAGAGCGGTATAGCCCCTAACCAGAATAAGGCGGTATATTTGGTGGCCAGAGCGAAGCCAATGGCTATCGCCCCGATAATCAGCCAGCCATTGCGCCAGGCGGGTGTTTTATCATTCCGCTCAAGATGAATAAAGACCGCATAAATTCCCAAGAAGATATAGAAGGTTAAATTCAAATCTACATGAGAGGTTGTGGCAGTTTCGGCCACCACACCCGCCGCCCAGAAGACGCAGAAGACAATGAACCCTAAGCGGCGGCTGAAAAAGCGCGCACCAAAGGCCCCCATAGCCAGGGCCGTGAAGAAGGCGGTCATAGTGCTCAAAGCCTGAGCCAGGGCATCGCTTTTAGCGGCCACTCCTACAGCGTAAACGAGTTGCATTGAAGCCGGGAAGTTGGCTCCGAAGTTATCGTAAAAGGGAATGATTGCCCTGATGATAACGGCGGCGATGGTTATTATAGCAAGTGCTATGTATAGAACGAGCCAGAAGGACTTCAATTCCCGAAGCGCTCCTTTGGCCTCCCGGGGCAGCGCACTCAGCCAGGAGGCCATCGGCTTAATGGATATGATGAACAAGAGCCCCAGGAGTACAAAGATGGCTAAGGGATAAAGGAGATGCAAAAGGGCCAAAAGCAGTAAGGAATAGGAGATAACGCCCAACCCCAGGCCAAAGGCAAAGACGGTGCGTTCAAGATACGATGCTGTCTCTATGCGTAACAACTTGAGCAGTCCCTCCCCCAGGGAAATAGCCAGAATGGTCAGAAAGATTATAAGGAAGATGTCAAAGAGACGACTGAAGATAAGGAGCGCGGGGCGAGAAAGGGCCAGCATATGGCCACAAGTGATGAGCAAAGCGACTGCTAAGATGATTGCCCCGCCAACATAGCGGGCCTTGTATGGCCTGGGGCGCTGCTCGGCCACGCTACGGCCTCCACCAGGTAGTCAGTATGGTCTTGATGAAATGCAGCCCGTAACGCCAGTCCTTGCCTTTTTTGCTCTGGCCCGCGTGGCGGGGGAGGAGGGTTATGGGAGCTTCGGCGAGGCGCAGTCCCCTCTTGGCGGCATCTATGATTAATTCAGCGGTATGATATTGGTCTTGCCTGAGATGGACCTTCTTCAAGACCTCTGCACGAACTGCGCGAAAACCGCTGGAACAATCATAAACGCTTATCGGTATGTAAGGCCAGACCCCTTTTGTGTTCCTCACGGTTTTTTGCCACATATCTCACCCCAGACGCAGATTTTTCAGACGCTTTTAATATTAAATGACAAATCTCTCTTTGTTGCAAGGACAATAGTAGTGGTTTTTATTCAAGAAAATTCAGGATGAAGAAGGTGTGGTTAGAGAATAGATTTCAAACATATGGGCTTTAAACTCCAAACGCAGATAATCCCGGGCAAAAGAGCGGAAGAGTTGAAGCTGCCTCATACCCTCGGCTTTTTCAACCATGTCTCTCTTTATCCTCCATTCCAAGGCCCCGTGGTTAAATAATAAGTGAGTGATGCCTTGAGACCGAAGGGTCTGATAAATTTCTTCATTGGATGAGCACTGGGCCACGAGTCTATTCCAGGCCAAATTATGCAGGCCGCGGATGTTGGAAGGCTTAATATAATAGGTTCGTGCTTCATAAAGCATAAGGATTTTTGCTGTAGGAGGAAGTTTAGTATTGATGTATGCAACTGAGGGTAGAAAGTGGAGGTAAGGGTCGCACTCTCTCAATATATATTCCTTTGGTTCCAGGCCTGCCAGATACCTCCAGGGCGTGAAATTTTTAGTCGTATCATATTGCGATTTGGTATTTACGGCCATAATAACGAGTGCGGCCAGGGGCACCGCGTTCTTCAGAAAGCGAAAGCGTCTTCTGGGTTTAATGGTTTCGTCCAGGATATAAGC
>Ga0111219_1005_pt1 | contig 35733 bp, 29 predicted proteins | sample DeeMarSWOR152_54_FD_80368 | JGI IMG/M metagenome (GOLD analysis project Ga0111219, IMG submission 80368) | Planctomycetes bacterium DG_23
CACGGAAATGGGACGCAAGAGGCTTTTTATGAAGACCCGGGCGTACTTTACATCTCATTTCATCTTTTTCCTTTCTATCCGGGAACCGGCAGACCGGAGGAGACCGGCCGGGGCCCGGGCGCCGGTTTCACAGTGAATGTGCCCATTGGTTGGAGGACGGACCGGCAGGAATATCTCAATGTATTTCAGAAGACACTGCAAGAGAAAGTACCTCCCTTTGAGCCCCAGTTTCTGCTCATTTCCGCCGGCTTTGATGCTCATCGGGCCGACCCTCTGGCTGCGCTTCTCCTGGAAGCCGAGGACTTCGGCCGAATGACCGAGATGGTCGTGGAACTGGCCGCGCGCTTCGCCTCCGGACGCTTGGTCTCTGTGCTTGAGGGGGGCTATCATCCCACATTCCTTCCTTTATCTCTTGAGGCACATTTGAGGGCTCTTTCTCTTGCCTGAAGGCCTCTTTAGGCCGGGCTTTTTCCTTGCTTTTCTCATATCTTGCAGTAAAATAAGAAAAAACTCAGTTTAATCTCACCCATTGTGAAAGGAGGCCTTTAGATGGCAGCCAGGATTATTGACGGCGAAAAGATAGCGGCGCAGATTAAAGAGGGCCTCAGAAAAGATGTAGAGGAACTCGCTGGCAAGGGCAAATGTCCGCATATAGCGGGAGTTATGGTGGGCGAAAATCCGGGGGTGCGGGTGTATGTGCGCAGTCAGGAGCGGGCCTGCGAGGAACTGGGGATAAAATATACCCTGGACCAGCACCCGGATACTATGACTGAAGAAGCCCTCGCCGGCCGCATCCAGGAACTAAACGGCGACCCGGAGATAACCGGCATCATTCTTTTGATGCCTGTGCCTGCCGGAATAAATGCCCGGCGCATCCAGGCGCAGATAAACCCGGATAAGGATGTAGAAGGAATGAACCCGCAGAATTTAGGCAGGCTCATTTACGGGACGCCCCTGCTCGGCCCCTGCACCGCGGTGGGGGCGGTGGAACTGCTCAAAACCACAGGCGTTCCTATCGAAGGCGCTGAGGCCGTGGTTGTTGGCCATAGCGAGATTGTGGGAAAACCCATTGCCGTTTTGCTTCTCGGCCTTAATGCCACGACCCATATATGCCATATTTTTACCAAGGATTTGGCGTACCATACCAAGAATGCGGACATTTTGTTCATTGCTGCGGGAAAGTCCGGGGCCGTCTGGCAGCGCTACTGGAAGGAGAAGAGAAAGTATAATGAGAACCCTGAGGGCGAGCCGCCGGCCTTGCCGGATTTGTCGCCACTCATTAAGGCCGATATGCTGAAACCCGGGGTGGTCATCATAGATGTGGCCATAAACCGTATTCCGGAGGCCCTGGATGAAAGTGGCGACCCGGTCTTGAGCGAAAAGGGAAGGCCCCAGATGAAGACCACCGGCGATGTGGATTTTGAAGGGGCAAAGGAAATAGCCTCTTGGATTACCCCTGTTCCCGGTGGAGTGGGCCCGATGACCGTGGCCATGCTCTTGAAAAATGCGGTAGAGGCGGCGAAGATGGCGGTTGGCTAATTGGAATTGGTGAAGCCGAACCGCGCTCAGCAGAGAGGTGTAGGGAAAAATTGGAGGCTGCTTGGATAGCTTTTTGCAATGGCACGCAAAATTCTAAATATCGCTCACCGCGGCTGGTCAGCAGAGTTTCCGGAAAACACTTTGAGCGCTTTCCGTGCTGCTTGCGAGTTGGGAGTGGATATGGTTGAGGTGGATGTGCGGCTCACCAATGACGGCGAACTGGTGGCTATGCACGATAGGGAGGTTTCCCGCACCACGAATGGGAAAGGGTCGGTGAGCCAACTTACCCTCAAGCAGATAAAATCGTTGGATGCCGGGAGTTGGTTTGATAAGCGTTTTTCCGGGGAAAAGGTGCCTACGCTAAAAGAGGTGCTGGATGTAGTGAGCGGTAAATCCGGCATCCTGATGGAAGTAAAAGGGCCGGGTAAAGGGACGGAACAAGTCATAGAACGCATCCTGGAATTGGCTGACGGTTTCCCCGGCCCCTTAATCGTGCAATCCTTCAATTCCCGCTTTCTGGCCAAGTTTAAAGAGCGCGCCCCGCAGATAACTACCGGGATTTGTTCCCGCCAGCCGGATATAGTGCAGCGCGCCCTCAAGGCCCGCTGTCAGGGAATTCATTTCGGCTGGCTTTCACTTGCGGCCACGGCGCTGGGAGCAGCGCGCAAGCACGGCCTGCAAATTTTCGCCTGGACGGCCAAGCGGCGCCGGGATATAGAAATAATCCTACATTTGGATGTGGACGGCATCATCACTGACTGCCCGGATGTGCTCAAGCAGCGGCTCAAATCCCGCTGAGCCTTCGTTGCGGGAAGAAGTTTCCTTGGCAGACCCTTCTTATTCTTCCTTTGCCTCAAGTTCCTTTATGCGCCATTTCAAAATAGCCAGATGCTGCGCCAATTCCTTATTCCTATCGGCAAGGCTGGAGATGATAGTGGAAAATTGTAAGAGAATCATCACCAGGAACAGGAAGGAAAGCACCAGAAGGGCGGTGAGGTAAAAAAGTCCGGTCACCTTTGCGATAAAACCAACCGAGCCCGGCCAGAAAGCAAAGACCAGCATAACCACTGCAGTAAGTAGCCAGAGCAGTGAATACTCTTCCCGAAGTTTACCCCGCCTTATAAGTTCCAGCACCAAAAGCAGTAGGCCAAAGGCTATAACGCCGATAGTGAGTTGTATCCTGATTATCACTTTTCACTCCTTTCGTCAAACTTCGGTTTTTTCTTGAAAAGGCCAATCATCAAGGCCAAAAGAACCTTAATCATATAATAAACTGACCGGCCCGGCGTGATGGAAGAGGCCCCGGCCAACCGAGGGCTCATAGTTACCGGGATTTCGGTAATCTTAAATCCGGCGCGATGAAGAAGAACGATGGATTCGGGCTCAGGATAATCGGTAGGATAAATGCTGGCGAGGAATTCAATAGTTCTTACGCACACGGCCCGAAAGCCAGAGGTGACATCTCTAATCCTCTGACGGATAATTAGAGAGATGAAAGTGCTTAGGATCAACATCCCTAAACGGCGCACCAGAGGTGCCGGATACGAGGTTTTATTTCCGAAAAATCTGGAGCCAATAACCATATCCGCCTGGTGATGGGACAGGGAATTAGTTAGTTTAGCGATTTCGCTGGCCGGATGCTGCCCGTCGGCATCAACCTGGACGACAACAGAATAATCCATTTCTCGGGCGAATTTGAAGCCGGTTTGTTGGGCAACTCCTATGCCCATATTATAGGGCAGGTCTATCACTGCTGCGCCTTCGGCCTTGGCCTTATGGGAGGTGTGGTCGATGGAACCATCGTTAACTACTAAAATATGGACATCAGGTAGATGTGATTTTATATCCCGCACCACTTTCGCTATGGTTTGCTCTTCGTTATAAGCAGGAATTATGACCAGAGTTTTGGCAGACATCACTGACTTCCAGGCTTTGAATTATCTTGAGCAGGATATTTCAACCTGTAAATCTTAGCATGCTCGTCGATTTTTGCAAGTGGATGGGAAACGAGTTCAAGGTCTTGAGGATTTAACTTATTCCAAAAATCGGGGCATATTCTGTCAAACTTCCTATCCACGATTAGGAAATCCGCTCCAGCGGACCGGGCCTTAAGCATAATATCTTCGTAACTACCCCACGTAACCCTGTGGAAGCCAGCGCCGGCATAAAAGGCCTCCTGTGGCTTTTGGGAGGCGATGGTGAATTCCGCCAGTCCAGAATTCTCTTTGAGCCAGCGTCCAACTTCTTTCTGCCAGGCCCGGTGTGCACGAATAGGACGAAGCCCTCTGGGCAAGCAGGCACCAAGGATAGCCAGTATAATTATACTGCTTGTCAGAAAAGACCAGTGCCTGGCCGAAGCCTTCCCCTGCACCGGCCCCCATTCTGAAAATCGTTCATCAATTTCCCAGAACCCCACCGCTGCCCACGATAAGGCCATAGGGATGAAGGCGTAAAGATATCTATCGTTTATGGGAATGTTTGCCGAGAACGCCAGGTATCTGGGCATGATGAAGGAAAGGATATAGGCTTCACCGAGTCTAAAGCGCGGCAGTCTTTTTCTTTTAATGAGGCCAAAGGGAAGAAAAATGAGAAAGGCAGGATAGTATGACTTGGCCAGGCCCTGCAGGGCATCGGGAAAGTTCAGTAAAAGCCTTCGGGGCATTCTTTGAGCAATTTTTAGATAAGGGGCCAGGCCCGGCTCGTAAAAGTCTTCCCCATATAAAAAATTAGCCTTTACCCTGTTGGTGCGGATTCTTATCAGTCTCGCTGGCGATTGATGGAATAAGACCATAAAAATTGAAGCGAAGATTACAAGAAGACCCAGGCAGATGGCACTGGCAGCGAGTTTCCAGCGCCACTCCTTTCTTATAGTGCGAATCCGGTAAAGCCAGAGCCAGCCCGTTACCACGAATGTAGGCAGAAGACCTTCCCACCGGGTCATAGATATAAGCAGCAAAAGAATGCCGATAGGGACGAAAAGGAAGACCTTTTTTCTCTGGATACCAACCCAGGCGAGATAGGCGATGGAAGTCAAAAGGAAAAAGTAGGTGGCTTCGGTAAGGACCTCGGCAGAGGCCTGCAGGAGATAGGGATGGATGATGTAAAAGAAAACGGTTAAGGCAGCGACCTTTCGGTCAAAGATATCCTTTACCAAGAAAAAAAGCGGAAAGACCGTTAAAGACCCCAGAAAGAGTGAAACCATCCTGCCGGAGAGTTCAACATCGCCGAATATATACGAGAAAAGGCGAGTAAGGATAGGCAAGAAAGGAGGATAGTGTGGATAGTAGGGAGAAGGCATTTTGGGCAGGGCCTTAGCAAGCCAGAGATAAGCACAGCCATCTGCAGCAACTCCTTTAGCCGTCAGAACCATAAAGAGCTTTAGGGCGAAAGCAGCTATGAAGAGAACCAGGACTATCTTGCGGTTTCTAAAAAAAGCCCCTAATTTGCAGCAGGAGTTTCCTGCCTCGGCTTGTGCATCAGGAATTGCCATAGTCCTTGAACTTTCGCTGGTTAACTTCAAGGTAAAAAGCACCTGTTTTCCACCACTTTCGCTATGGTTTGCTCTTCGTTATAAGCAGGAATTATGACCAGAGTTTTGGCAGACATCACTGACTTCCAGGATTTGAACTATCTTGAGCAGGATATTTCAACCTGTAAATCTTAGCATGCTCGTCGATTTTTGCAAGTGGATGGGAAACGAGTTCAAGATCCTCGGGACTAAACTTGCTCCAGAAATCCGGACATATTTCATCAAACTTGCTGTCAACGATTAGAAAATCTACCCTGGCCGCCCTGGCCTCACGCATAATATTTTCATAGGTCCCCGGCTTAAGTTGTTGGAAGCCAGCGCCGGCATAAAAGGCCTCCTGCGGCTTTCGGGAGGCGATGGTGAATTCCTTTGTTCCGGAATTTTCTTTGAGCCAGCGCCCAATTTCCTTCTGCCAGGCCCGGTGTGCTCTAATAGGACGAAGCCCTTTGGGCAAGCAAGCACCAAGGATAGCAACCATAATCAAACTGCTTATAAGGAATGACCAGCGCCTGGCCGAGAGAGTACCTCGGCTTAGCGCCCGTTCTGAAACTCTTTCATTTATCTCCCAGAAGCCCACCGCAGCCCAGGATAGAGCCATAGGGATGAAGGCGTATAGATATCTATCAGTTACCGGTATCAGTGCCGCTATTACCGGTATCCTGACCATAAGGAAGGAAAGGATATAGACTTCACCAACTCTAAAGCCGGGCAGCCGTTTTCTCCTGATTAGGCCAAAGGGAAGGAGAATGAGAAAGGCAGGATAATATGACTTGGCCAGCCGCCGCAAGGTGCGGGGCAAGTTTCGCACGAATCTAAGCGGCATTCTCTGAGCAATTTTTAGATAAGGTCCCAGGCCCGGCTCGTAAAGGTCTTCCCCGCGCAAGAAAACATTCTTTACGTTGATGAGGCGGTTTTCTATCAGTCTCGCTGGCGATTGATAGAATAAGACCATAAAAATTGAAGCCAAGATCACAAAAAGACCCAGGCAGATAGCAGTGGCAGTGAGTTTCCAGCGCCACTCCGTCTTGATTCTCCGCCCGTGCCAAAACCACACCCAGCCTATTACCACGAAGGTTGGCAGAATTCCTTCCCAGCGGGTCAGAGATATAAGAGGCAGAAGGATACCGATAGGGACGAAAAAAAGCGCCTTTTTCTTATGTACAGCCACCCAGGCGAGATAGGCGGTGGAGGTTAAGAGGAAAAAGTAGGTGGCCTCAGTGAGGGTCTCTGCGGAGGCCTGTAGTAGATAGGGATGAATGATGTAAAAGAAAACGGTCAGAACTGCGACCTTGTGGTCGAAGATATCTTTCACTAAGAAGAAAAGCGGAAAAACAGTCAGAGAGCCCAGGAAGAGCGAGACCATCCTGCCGGAGAGTTCAACATCGCTGAATATGTAGGTAACAGCACGAATGAGGAAGGGGAACAGGGGAGGAAGGAATAGGTCTGGCCTCTGCGGAGAAACCATTTTGGGGAGGGCTTGTGAAAGCCAGAGATACCCACAGCCATCTTTGGCCACTCCTTTGGCGGTGAAAACGGAGATGAGCCGAAGCCCCAAGGCGAGCAAAAAAAGCACCAGAAGTATGCGCCCTCTGTGGTCTTCTTCTGAAAATATTTTTGAAAAATGTCTCCTTAGCATCTAAAATACCTTCTACGCCAGAACATCCGGTATCATTTGTTACTCGGTGCCTTGACGATATATAACACAACAGGGTAATGGCTTTTAGGCCAGGGCAATCTCGCCATAAAGGAGCCCTTTTTCTCTAAAGGGCCTCCTACAATTTCCACCGGATAATTAGTGGTCAGAAACTGTCCCACTTGCTTATCCATTCTGTGTTCAACATAGGCAATGGAATAGCCTCCATTCAAAATTGAATCAGTCAGTTCCTTTAACTGCTGCCGGGAGAGACTCCTGGTGTTTGTAAAGACAGGTCTGTGAGGGAAAAGCCCTACATCCCAATAACAAGTCAAGACGACCGTTTTCTCTCCGGTGTGGGCTAATACAAAATTGGACACATTACGAAAATAGAGTCGGGCCAAAGTCTTTTCAATCAGCCCCCAGGGAGCAAAGACAAATGTAAAGAGGCTAAATGCTATCAGAATAAGAAGGGCCGGTTTTTGAGCAGAAGGGGCAAAGGCGGAAAGCGCAACCGTTGCCCAAATGGGCAAAAGCGCAAGAAGCGGCAACAGATATCTCAGAAATGATGAGCCCAAAGTCAAGAAATTCTCTCTGGCCACCTCGGGGTCTCCATAACCATAAGGCATAAAGTTGCCAAAGAACCAAATCGGAAGTAGCAAAATCACCAGGCCGAGGGAGGCCTTGAGCCAGGTAATCCTGCGCCGCCTCACCCAGAGATATAGACCGACCAGGCTGAAAACGAAGACCGGGGCAGCCAGACTAAAAGAGACCGGAATCGACAAAAAGTTGAGCCTTAGCCATATTAAGGAAGGCCGTAACAGGAGTTCTAAACCGAGGGAAAGACCGCTTATGGAACTTGTGGCCAAGGTGGAGAACCCCCTGTGCAAGGAGTGTGGATATCCCGTAGCCAAAGGAGAGCCATATAAAAAATTGAGATAAACCATAAGCAAGACTATGAAAAAACACCCCGAAGCAAGGGAAAGAAGCAGATGCCGTTTCCTGAGCCTTTTCCAATTCCAATAGATAGGAAAGCCCAGGGCCGGAAGAAAAATCACGCTCGAGTACCTGGCCCAAACCAGAAGTCCACAACAGGCGCCAAAAATAATATAATATGTCTTTTTGTTCTCACTCACCGCCTTCGACAGGGCCAGAAGCCCTGCCAGAAATAGCACTAAATTGAGCATGCCCGCCAGCAGCGAAGTTGCCAGCCAGGCAAATATGGGCGTCACAGCCAAAAGCAGTGCGGACCATAGGGCCCCTCTATCATCTTCTAAAATGATGCGGGAGAGGTGATAGCACAGATAAATCGCGACAGTGGCTAATAACGGATCAACTATTAAGGCCCAGGAATCAGGAAAAGCCAGTTTGAATAACCCTAAAAGAAAGATGAGCCCGGGAGACACTCCCGGTGCCGCCTGGCCCTTTTCATTATTGACGAAAGCCCTGGGAAGGAGTCCCCTGATGCCTAATTCAACCTCTGCCGGCATATGAGAAGTAATCTTGCCGCGACTGGCCAGCAAAGTAGAAAAATAATCGTAATTGGCTTCGTCCGGTGAGAGGTGATGCCTGGCTACCAGCCAGGGCGATGCATAAAATACAAAACAAGCGATGAGGAGATAAAAAATGCGCCCTCTTTGGCTATTTGTTTTTCCGCTTCTCACCACAATTCTCTTTCTTAGCTGTGCCTTTTGGGTCCAATTGAAGAAATCCGCCACTCACCTCCGACTTTTTTCTTTATACTGTTGAAAAACAGCACTTCGGAGTCCCAACCCACACCAGGGCGCGCTCCTTTCGTCCCAAAAGCGTTTCAGCTCATCCAATATGGGGGAGATAATATTCTATGACCATTAGTATTTTCATATTCCCTCTCTTTTGACCTGCCAAATCACGATAGCATCGTTCTCGAAGACTTTTTGCAAGAAATCCACTCCTGGAAGTTTGTTCACGAACGATTCAGGATAGCCGCCGAAATGCCTTACTCGGTGGTCGGGATAAATTCTGCCTTTATAGATCAGGAGATGACTGATCCTGTGTTTGTCTAAAATCTCTCTTATTCTGGAGTTATCGGCCTTCCAGAAGAGTTCGATGCAATCACGCCGGCCGAATAAGATCTCCCACAATGCCGGCCGACCGGTATTATAGGAAACGAGGAAAGACTCGGCAGTGAATAACCTGGAATCTGGCGGGACTTCGCTTTTTATGTAATTAAAGGCCTCCCTTTCATCGGCCGTTATCCTTCTCTCCTTAATTACATAAGCAAAAGCCGCCGCGAATTGAAGCAGGCATAGTGCGACTATTAGATAAGCCGGGATTTTTTTCTTGCCGTCTCTCAATGTCTTACTGCCCAGGATGGCCAAAAGGGGTATTATGGGCGTAAGATATCTGAGCCCCCACCAGTCCTTGAAGAACAGGGCATAAAGTGGCAGATATACAATTACAGGCAAGACTAACAAGAGGTCTTGTTTCTCATAAAATCGTCTGATGCCAAACAAATAGGCGGCAAGCAGAACAAGCAAACTGAGGCCCAAATACTTCGGTATATTACTCGGCTTCCTAATATCTGAAGGCAGGAAGTTTATCAGTTCAGTGGTTGGGGATGGGATTTGTGAATTCTGAAGAGTTGCCGCAGGGGGAGGAAGGCTGGCCTGTCTGGCCCCGCGCCAAATAGAAAAGAGGTTTGTTTTGATTTGGGTGCCAACATATTGCACCACCCGCCCTCTATCACCCGGAACGACGAGCCCTCCGAGATTCCTATATCTGTACACAAAATCGGGTAGGGTCACGGCTAAAATCAAAATACAGAAAATCAGGCCATTCTTGAAACGAGAAATTACCGGCACCGATTTCCCAGAGAGGGTGAAAGCAAAAAATGTGGGGAACAAGAAATATGAGTTCCTTTTGGTAAGGAACATCAATCCCATCAAGACCCCGGCCCAAAAGTATCTTTTCTTGATGATGAAATAAAGACCAAAGGGAACCAGCGCTGCTATGGGCATATCCATAAAAAACATTATTCCGAAGGCCACGAACATAGGAATGGTGGCTGTAATCACTGCCGCATACCAGCCCGCCTCCTTGCCATACATCTCCCGGGCCAAAAGGTAGGTGCCAGATATTAGCAATACATAGAATCCGGTATGATAAACTTGAGCCACGGCCTTGGATGCGCCTGCGCATACCTTCCAGATGAGCATCAAGCCAAAATGCCAAAGAGGCGCCATTGTGCGGTATTTATAATGGCCTAACTCTTCACGGGTATCGACCAAACCGAGATATGCCGGACGCTTTCCAGATTCATACCAATCTCTGGCAAACCAGAAATGATTGATTTCGTCGCTGAACCTGAGGTTGCTAAAAAGCCCCCCGGCAAGCATACACGAAGCAAGAACCCCCAATAAGACTATGCTTTTCCTGTACATATCTCTATGTTAAAGGCTAAAAAAACAAATCCACATATCTCCCTTTAAGACAAAATCTAAGGAGAGGGCATTCCCCTCAAAGCAAAATTTCAAAGTTTTATTCTTGTGACAGCCTCTCAAAATGTCAAGCATAAACTTAATTCCGGCAGGGGCTGCCACGAAGTTTTCAAGGCGTTGAGTGTGGGAAAATATGGAAGATAGTTATGGAACTGAAAGTAGCGTCAGTAAAGTGAATTATATAGTGTGAGAACCAGAGGCCTGGCTACATCAGTCATAGCGTTGATATCGCCGATGACGCCCGCAGCAATTTCGCCAATTAATCTACAAAAGTTCCGCTTCCTTTAAGACCTGGGGCACCAGGCTATCCCAGCCTAAAGGCATTATGTGGGCCCCCTGGCACATAAGGCGCATCTCCCGAATGAGACGGGCAGCAATCTCCACACTCTTCTTTTGCCGATCCTCTTTGGCTACCGAGGCCATCTCCTCCATCATCTCATCGGGCACCACCACTCCGGCTACATTAGCGTTCATATATTTGGCCATCCCTGCAGATTTGAGTAGCACTATCCCCACCAGGATGGGCACATCAATATGCTCCACCTTTTTCATAAACTCCTCAAACCGCCCGGGCTCATATACCGCCTGGGTCTGGATGAACTGGGCGCCTGCGGCCACCTTCTTTTCCAGTTTTATTATCTGCGGCTCCACCGGGTCGGCACACGGGGTAACCACCGCACCCTTGAAAAACTCCGGCGCACCGGCAAGGTCATTTCCGGCCATATCCTTGCCGGCCTCAAGCCCGGCTATGACCTTAAGGAGTTGGACGGAGTCCAGTTCGAAAACCGGCATAGCCTGAGGATGGTCGCCCAAGGCCACATGGTCGCCGGTTATGGCCAGGACATTTCTTATGCCCAGCACATATGCGCTCAGCAGGTCAGACTGCATAGCCAGGCGGTTTCTATCCCGGCAGGTCATCTGAAAGACGGGTTCTATGCCCATATCCAGGAGTTGATGGCACACCGCCATAGAGCCCAGACGCATCACCGAACTCTGGATATCGGTAACATTCACCGCGGCCACCACGCCTTTATAGTATTCCGCTTCGTGGAACATCTCGTCTGTATCCACGCCCTTGGGCGGGCCAATCTCGCCGGTTACCGTAAACTTCCCATCCGCAAGAGACTCACTTAAGTTGCTCATCTTTGTCTCCTTAATCTCTCGTTTGCTTAAGATTCCCACAAGGCCTCAGTTCATCTGCTCATTCGGCAGGGGGAACCTTAACCGGTCTTTTTTTCTCCCATTCATACTTACCCGGCCAGGCCATAGGTGAATAGTCCTTGGGCTCCTGGTAAATAGCCATCTTGTCCAGTTCGCCTCGTTCCTTAAGGCGTTCATAAATAAGCACCCAGGCGCAATCTTTATCCGGGTCGGTCTCGCATTTGCCTTCGTTGTAGCCGCCGCAGGGGCCGTTCAGGAGGGCCTTGGCACAACGAGTTATGGGGCAAATGCCGTCCGTCTTCTCCAGGATGCATTCTCCGCAAAGCCGACACAGTTCCTGGTATTTGCCCAGCCGCACTACCTGACCGGAAAACAGTGAATCGCAGCCCGGATGCACCTTCACGCCCAATTGGTCGCCGATGGTCTGAACCCCGGCTCCGCAGGCCAAAACCAGGATGCTATCGGCGCCCTCTATGGCCTCTTTATGTGCGCGGCCCTGTTCTCGCACTTCGCCGGAAAGGCAGCAGACATCCATTACCGTGGTGCCGGTTATCTCTTTGCCCAGTTCCTCGAGTTTTTTCTTCATCTCGGCCACTTCCTCTTCGCCGCCCACCTTGCAGGTGGTGGCGCAGTCGGCGCAGCCGCTAATGAATATCTTCTTTTCTCCCTCCAGCGCCTCTTTTATCTCCTCAAAGGATTTCTGTTTCTGTATTATCATTTCTTTCTCCTTCTAACCTTCGGTCTCAATAATGGCCAAAGTCTCGCCCACCGCAATAATATCTTCCTCCTTGGCCAGAATCTCGCTTATGGTGCCCGTTGCCGGTGCGGGGACATTGAAACTGGCTTTATCCGTGACCATCTCCACCAGGTCGTCGCCCTCTTTTATTTTACTGCCCTTTTCCACATAGAAGAAAGAGACCGTGGCCTCATTAGGCGCATCCTCTCCCAAATCCGGCAACTTAACCTCAACTCGCATAGCACTCCCTCCATCGTTTGGACAAACGGGTGCTTGTTAAAAGTACCCCTTTCTCTGACCGCTGTGCTCAGGCCCAAATACTTAAACAATATATTATACCATCCAATCGCCAATTACACAATATAAAATATAGGGTTGACAAATAATTTTTGAGGCGCTATATTAGTAAGAAAATTATAAAATTTTGGCCCTTTTCGGGGTTGGGGGATTGAGAATTCTTAAAAAGTTTATTTTAGTGGGTGCGGTGGGATTTCTCCTTACGGCCTGGGGCGGTTGCCAGGTCCCGGGATTTTTCCCCATAGAGCCATCCCCTGAGGTCGCTCCCACTACGCATATCTTTGTCATATCTATAGATGGACTCAGACCCGATGCCTTGAAGGTTGCCAACACTCCCCATATTGATAAGTTGCGAGAACAGGGCGCCTTCACCCCCAGGGCACAGACGGTTCTTCCTTCCAGAACCCTCCCCGCACATACTTCTATGCTTTCAGGCCTCAAGGTGGAAAAGCACCAGGTAGAAACTAACACATATCACGATGAAATGGGTTATTTTTCTTTCCCCACTATCTTCACCAAGGCCAAAGAGCAGGGCCTAAGCACGGCCTTTTTCGCAAACCTGCATTTCTTCCGCTTTCTGGCTAATCCCCGGGATGTGGATAAGATGGAATTTCCCGAAAGCGAACGCAGGGCGTATAAATATATTTTTAGGCCTTTAGGTGAACGGGCCACCCATCACATCCGCAGTAGTAAACCTGCCCTTTTATTTTTGCATCTCGCCCAGGTAGACGGGGCTGGACACGCCTATGGCTGGATGAGTAAAGAGCAGATAGATATGGTCGAGGTGGTTGACCGCCAGGTGGGTCAGGTTTTAGAAGCGGTCAAGGCAGGCGGTATCTGGCAAAATTCTTATTTCATCATCACCGCTGACCACGGCGGACACGAAAAGGGCCACGGCACATCCCTGCCTGAAGATATGACCATCCCCTGGCTTATTTGTGGGCCCAATATCAAAAAGGGATACGAAATTGAAGGGCAGGTGCACGTTTACGATACGGCGGCCACGGTTCTTTATATCCTGGGCATTCCAATTCCTGAAGATTGGGATGGCCGGCCGGTAATTGAGGCCTTTGAGATGCCACTTTCCTCAGAAGTCGGCCTCCTTCAGAAAAGGTGCATCGAGGTTTGAATTAATCGGCAAAAGGGCAAAGCGCTTCCGGCTTTTATTCCTCTTGATGTCGGGACAATCTTTGCTTAGGGGGCAAAAAAATTACAAAAAAGTGACATTTTGGTGAATTTTTTCCTTGACTGCGCTATATATTGATATATATTAAACAAACTGCTCAATATGCTGTATAAATATAGGTCCAGTAAGTCTTTATCAATACATTATTTAGGACTGCGGCGGTGAATCTCTTGACCTTTTTTCCTGCCTTTGCTTTTTGTAACATTTCCTTCCCATCTACACTGACTCACCCTATATTTTCCAGACCTATTTTCTCGTGCAAAAACAAAGCGGAGACTGGCTTTGCTTTGTCCATTCTGTAAGGCTGATAATGATAAGGTGGTGGATTCGCGCTCCGCCGCGGGTGGCGCGATGATACGCCGCCGTCGGGAATGCCTCCAGTGCAGCCGCCGCTATACCACCTATGAGCAAGTGGAGGAAGCGCCCCTTAAAGTCGTAAAAAAGGACGGACGCCGCGAGCCGTTCGACCGCCGCAAGATACTTGCCGGCATAAATAAGGCCTGCGAAAAAAGGCCCATTTCCACCGGCATCCAGGAAGAGTTGGTGGATGAGATAGAGAAAGAGATTTTCGGGGTATTTGACCGGGAGGTTACGAGCAAATTCATCGGCGAATTGGTGATGAAGCATCTCAGAAACCTCGACCAGGTGGCCTATGTTCGCTTTGCTTCCGTTTATCGTGAATTCAAGGATGTGAGCGAATTTTTGGAGGAACTTCAGCCCATGCTCAAACGAACCAGGGCCAGGAAAAGTCCGCGTAAGAAGAGTGGCAAAAAGGCTTGAAGGGAGGTCAGGATAGTGCGGCGCATTAAAAAGGTGAGAAAGCGGGACGGCCGTGTCGTGCCCTTTAACAAACAAAAGATTGCCGATGCCATCTTCAAGGCCGCTCAGGCGGTGGGAGGCGAGGACCCCCTCCTGGCAGAGGAACTGGCGGGCGTGGTTGTCTTATTCCTGGAGAAACACTATGAGGGAGAAATTCCCGGGATTGAGGATATCCAGGATATGGTGGAGAAGGTGCTCATTGAGACCGGCCACGCCAAGACGGCCAAGGCCTATATACTCTATCGGGATAAACGGGCCAGGATTCGTGAGGCCTTGCGAGTGAGAAAAGAACACATCGCCCCCAAAGATTCTACGGATATGAGCCTTATGGTGGACCCGGGCACCAAGGATGAGATTATGCCCTGGTCAAAGGGAAAGATAGTCACGGCGCTGGAGACCGAAGCGGATTTGGATACCGGCCTTGCCCAGGAGATTGCCTCCGCCGTGGAGAAGCGGGTCTTCTCCTCGGGTCTGAAGCGTATCTCCACCTCTTTAGTCCGAGAATTGGTGGATAATGAACTTTTTGAGCGCGGCCTTTCGGCCAAACTGGAGCAGCAATCAATAGTGGGTATGCCCAAATACGACCTGGAGCAATTAGTATTCTCCAAGAGCAACGAAAATAGCAATATCACCGCCAATAATCCCGAGGCCATAAATCTGGCTATCGCCGAAAATACGCTAAAGCAATATGCCCTGCAGGAGATTTTCCCCAGGGAGGTGGCCGTGGCCCATCGTGAAGGCGTTATTCATCTTCACGACCTAGGCTATCCCACCCGGGTTTATTGCTCCAGCCATTCCCTGGAATATCTCAAGAAATACGGGCTGAGCCTGCAGAACCTGGACACCTCTTCCGCCCCGGCTCGGCACGCCCGCACGCTCACCGGCCATCTCAACACCTTTCTGGCATCAATGCAGGCTTACTATGCCGGGGCCTTGGGCGTGGGCTATATCAACATATTTTACGCCCCTTATGTGGAGCAAATGAGTTATAAGATGATGAAGCAGGAAGCACAGCATCTCATCTTCAGCGCCTCCCAGAGCGCTTTCTCCCGCGGCGGCCAGACCCTGTTCCTGGACTTCAATGTCCACACTGGAGTGCCTGCTTATCTTCGCTCCATTCCGGCCATGGGTCCCGGCGGCGTCTACACAAACAAGACCTACGGCGAATATGAGGGAGTGGCTCAGGAATTCTTGCGCGCTATGCTGGATGTCTGGAGGGAGGGAGACCAATTCGGCCATATCTTCGCCTTCCCTAAATGCGACCTGCATATTACCCAGGAGTCCTTCACCGACCCTAAGCAACTGGAACTGGCGAAATATGCTTGTCAGATTGCCAGCGAAAACGGTGTGCCTTACTTCGTCTTTGATCGGGACGAAGTTACCCTGGCCGCTTGCTGTCGGCTGCGTACCACCATTGAGGATAATTTTATGATTCAGCATCCCGAAAGCATGCGTTTCTGCGGATTCCAAAATGTGACCATAAATTTGCCCCAGGCAGCCTATCGGGCCGGAAAGGGAAACTTTGAAGGGCTTTTTGACGAAATTTCGCAGGCTATGGATTTGGCGGTTGAGGCGCATCTGGCCAAGCGCAAATTTATTTCCCGGCTGATGGCCACGCCGGAAATGCCTTTGTGGGAGATTGGCAAAAATGCGGCCGATGGCCGGCCTTATATAGACCTGAGCAAAGTTACCTATATTATAGGAATAGTAGGGCTAAACGAATGTGTGCAGTATCTGACCGGGCGCGAACTGCACGAGGGAGATGATGTGGTAAAGTTGGGGCTAAAGATAATCTCCTTTATGTATTTTAAGGCCAAGGAAGCGGAGAAGAAACTGGGACTGAAATTTTCCTTGGAGGAATCTCCCGCAGAGAGCGCCACCAGACGGCTGGCCAAGATTGACCTTAGGAATTTCCCTGAGGCCCGGGAGGTTATCCGCGGCGATGTTGAAGAGGATGAATGCTTCTATACCAATAGCATCCATCTTCGCCCCGATGCCCCGGTAGACCTCTTAACCAGGATCAAAATGCAGAGCAAGTTTCATACGATGATTGAATCCGGCGCCATCATCCATGCCTTCGTGGGCGAGCATCTACCGCCGGCCGAGAGCATCCTCAATCTGGTGAAAAAGACCTACGAAAAAACTCAGGCCGCCCAACTTACCATCTCCCCGGAATTCACCATCTGCAACCATTGCCACCAGACCACCAGGGGGCTTTCGGATGTGTGTGCTTTGTGTGCTTCTTCCAATGTCTATCAAATAACCCGTATAGTGGGTTATTACAGCCGTATCAATAACTGGAATAAATCCAAACTCGGTGAACTGAAGGCGCGCCGCCGCGGCAATTACCGTCTCTCGGAGGCCGCGCCCAAAAGGGCCGAAGTCAAACAACCCGTAGCCGCTTCCTGAGAACATATAATCACCTAACTTACAAATCAAATTTTGCCATCTTTGGAAAGGGGGATTCGCGAGATGACCGTGGCCATCTTCGGCAAAGAGGACTGTCAAATTTGCAAGGCCGCCAGGAAAAAGATAGCCTTTTTCCTCGGTAAATGGGGTTTGTCCGGGAAGGTGGCCACGAAATTTTACGATATGTCCACTGTGGATGGGATGGCTGAAGGGGCCTTCCACGATGTGCTTGAGATACCTACCACCATCATCTTTGCTGGCGAAAAGAGTCTGGCCCGCTGGGAAGGGAAACTCCCGCCTTCAAGTGAACTTGGTGCGCATCTCCAAAATTCCCTCAAGTAAAATTAGGAAGAAAAACTTTTAAGGCCTTCTCTATGCTCCCGGAAATAAAAGGTTTTATCCAGACCACGCTTATCGACTGGCCGGGGAAGATAGCCTCGGAGATTTTTCTCGCCGGCTGTAACTTCCGCTGCCCTTATTGCCATTCCCGCCATCTGGTAGTTGCCCCTCAGGAACTGGAGACCATTCCCCTTGATGCGGTGCTGGCACATCTTAAAAAGAATGCTGGCTGGATAGATGGAGTGGTGGTTTCGGGCGGTGAGCCTACGCTTCATCAAGACCTCGGTGCACTTTTGGAGAAGTTCATTCGGTTGGGCTTGCCGGTCAAACTTGATACCAACGGCACCCGGCCTGAATTTCTTACAGAACTTTCCCGGGCCGGGCTCATCCATTATGTGGCTATGGACATTAAGGCCCCCCTGGATGAGCGCTACTTTGGCTCCTCTGGCGTTAAATGTGACCTGGAAGCCGTTCGCCACAGCATCGATTTTCTACTCCAGGATAACCTGGACTACGAGTTTCGCACTACGGTCTGTCCGGCCTTCTTGGAGCGAAAAGACATATGCGATATTGCGCGGCAGATTGAGGGCGCCAGGCGTTACATTCTGCAGAATTTCCGACCGGTGAATTGCCTGGACCCGAAAATGGAAGAAGTTGACCCCTTTCCAAAGGAACTCTTGCAGGAGATGGCTTCGGAAGCGCGGGCGTTTGTGGGTGAGGTGAGCGTGCGCGGCGAAATTCCCTCGGTCTCTGCTTAAAATGAAGGCAAATTTCGCTTCGGTGTTCCTGGAATTTGCCTTTATTTTTTGTCCACATTATATTAGAATACAAAAGTGATTTTTTGGCGTATTTAGAGATAAGAGAGGCTCAAGTGAAGGAAGCGCTTCACTGGCGAAAACTGAAAGATGGACGGGTTCACTGCCAACTTTGCCCCCATTACTGTGTGATAGCCGATGGTGAAGTGGGCAAATGCCGGGTGAGAAAGAATATTGAGGGGGTGCTCTATTCGTTGATTTATGCCCGGGCCACCTCCGTGGCTATGGACCCCATAGAGAAAAAGCCCCTTTATCATTTTTATCCTTCCACCAGCATTCTTTCTCTGGGCACCAATGGCTGTAATTTCGTATGTCCCTGGTGCCAGAACTGGCATATCTCCCAGGCCACCGCATCTACAGAAGAGGTCTCGTCCCAGCGGGCCGTGAAGCTGGCTCAGCGCGCCGGTTCCATAGGCATCGCCTACACCTATAACGAGCCCCTAATCTGGTTTGAATATGTTGTGCATACTGCCAAACTTGCCCACGACAGTGGCCTTAAGAATGTCTTGGTGACCAATGGATATGTAAATCAGGAACCTTTGGAAGAACTTCTTCCCTATATGGACGCTCTGAATATTGACATAAAGTCTATGGAAGAGGATTTCTACAGGGAATATTGCGGTGCGAGACTTGCGCCTGTGCTGGAGACGGCCAAAACAGCGAAGGCTTCGGCTCATATAGAACTTACCAATCTGCTCATCACCGGAGAAAACGATTCTCCGCAGGGAATCGAAAAATTCGTCGACTGGGTGGAAGAAAACCTCGGGCCCGAAACCCCGGTGCATTTCTCCGCTTACTTCCCCAGCTATCGCTTCAGCGCCCCGGCCACCCCACTTTCCTCTCTCCTTTCCGCTTATTCCATCGCTACCCAGCGACTTCACTATGTATATCTGGGCAATGTCAATGCCCCGGAAGGTCGGGATACGCTCTGCCGGCATTGCGGTGCCACTATTATAAGTCGCCTCGGATATAGCACCGATATTTCCGCTCTCAGTGATGGTAAATGTAAGGCCTGTGGCGGCGAAAATAATATTGTGGCCTAAGATGGCCAAATTTCTTGTTCAAAGACTTCACTAATTCTCGGGCCTTAACATATCTATTAAGTGGCACGGGAAAATCCTCAAGGAAAAGGCTATTTATGCCGATATAGGAAAAGGAGGTGATGTATGGGGAGATTTTGGAAAAAGGTTTTAACCAGAGGGCATGGGCTGGCCATAGTGGCGTTAATCCTGGGCCTGGGGGCTTGCACTGTGGCGGGGAAGTCTGAGCCCGTGACTCTGACAGATGTGACTGCCGAATTGGGCCGAAGGGGCTTGCGAGGTTTGCCGGCTCTGGACTACCTGGGCCTTTCCCGGCAAACCACCGTGGCCGAATTGACTGAACTTCGGGCCACTGACTTTGTTGAAGTGGAAGGATATGGGTTAGTGATAGGGCTGAGGGAGAAGGGCTCTTCGGCCCCACCCGAACCTATGCGCAGCGAACTCAAGAAAGAGTTAGCCAGGCAGGGCTATGATAGGGACATAATACCCGATATGCTGGAATCGCTGGATACGGCCTGGGTAAGGGTCTGGGGACGCATACCGCCTGCTGCCCCTAAAGGCTCATCATTTGACTGTTTCGTGGAGGCCGGTAGCCCCTCAGTGGACTTAACCGGCGGCTATCTTCTAAGGGCTAACCTTTATTGGGGTCTAACGGAAGCAGAAGGATATGTGGATGTCAAGGCCACTGCCCAGGGCCCGGTAGGCGCTGGAGGATTTGATTATAAGGCCGTGCATTCCGGTAGGGGCATTGTGCACCAGGGAGTAATCCTCGGAGGCGGAACCGTCTTAGATACCCGAGTCCTTTATCTGAATCTTAAAGAACCAAACCCTAAGTTCGCTTTGGGCTTAACTTTACTCATAAATAGCAGATTTTCCGCTCGGGCAGCGGTAGTATCCGAACAGCAAATTATGTTGGGGGTGCCCCCTCAATACCTTGATGACTGGAAGCGCTTCACCCAGGTGGTGGACAAAAGGGCCTCTTGGATGCTGGATGAAGAGGGGCGCTATGGTATGCTGGACGAGATTTACAAAACCCTAATACATGCAGAAGGTGACGAGGTGAGTGAAGTAGCCTTATACCTGGAAGCCATTGGCCCGCCTGCTGCGGACCATTTGCGGGCCGCGCTCAGGCTGCCGGATAGGGAAGTGCGCTATCAAGCGGCTAAAGTTCTTGCCTTTAGCAGAGACCAAAGCGCAAGCGAAGCGCTCTATGAATTCGCCACCACCGGCACCCCCGCTCGCCGAGTAGAGGCGACAAGGCTTTTGGGCAAGACGGGCGGGGCCTCCAGCGTGCCCCTTTTGGCCCGCCTTCTGGCAAGCGAGATATACCAGGTGCGTTGGGAGGCTATGCAGGCCCTGCAAGCCTTGAAGGACGAAACCTACATCCGGGTTGATGAGATGCGCCATTTCCAACTATTGGCCGTACGTGGCGAAATTGAGCAAGTCATTCTTGTCAATCAAAGGGGCCTGCCCAAGATAATGCTCTTCGGCGAAAACATCTCCGTGATACCCCCGGCCACCGTTGAGGTAAGGGGCGGGCTGGTTAATCTCCTCTTTGAAAAGGATGGAGCCACGGCTTATTTCTGGCAAGGCAAAGAACGCAAAAAACTTGAACTGTCTCTCAGAGTCAGAGATATAGTGAAACTGCTGGTAACCTTAAACTTAAATTTTTATGACATTGTACAAGTGTTGGAAGATCTGAGTAAGGCTGGGGCCTTGAGAGCCCAGGTGGTTTCCATTTAGGCCTGGGAAAGCACAATCCCGTGGGTTCTGAGATATGTTCCTGAAGCAACTTAAGATATCCGGCTTCAAATCCTTTGGGGAGAAGACCGAGTTCCTTTTTGACCAGGGACTAACGGCCTTAGTGGGGCCCAACGGGTGCGGCAAGAGTAATCTGGTGGATGCGGTTAAATGGATTCTTGGGGAGCAAAGCCCCAAGAGCCTGCGTGCCCGGGAGATGGCCGACCTTATATACGATGGTGGCGCTTCCGAGCGTGCTTTAGGCTTTGCCGAGGCCACATTGGTTCTGAGTCTGGATGGCCACGATAGCCAGGCGGAAGATGGAGAGGTTCTCATTACCCGCCGGGTATATCAGAGTGGCGAAGGCGAATATCTTCTGAATAACGAGCCCTGCCGACTCAGGGATATTCGCGAACTTCTTATGGACACTGGCCTCGGTGCCAGCGCTTACTCGGTCATCGAGCAAGGCAAGGTGGATTTTCTCCTCTCCGCTGGGCGCCAGGAACGGCGTATGATTCTGGACGAGGCCGCCGGTATTAACAAATTTAAGCAGAGAAAAAAAGAGGCCCTGGCCAAACTGGATAGAGTGGAGATGAATCTCCTTCGCCTGGGCGATATCATCCAGGAGGTGAAGCACCAACTTCGCTCCATAAAATATCAGGCCGGGCGTGCCCGCACCTTCCGACGCTTGAAGCGACTCCTTCACACTATGCAACTCACCTGGGCCCTGCACAACTATCACGGCCTTTATAGTGAGAAAGAGTCACGGGAGCGGGAACTTTCTCTTCTGACAAAGAAGAAGTCCGGTCTTGAAACCAAGGCCCGGGAAATTGCGCAAAGAAGGGAACACCTTGAGGCACAGGCCTCCTCTCTCCGTAATGAGGCCGCACACCTTACTCAGCAAAAAGCCACCCTCAAGGCTCAAGAGACTTCCCTCTCAGAGCAAATTGAATTTAACGAGAAGAGAATAGAAGAACTTACTCAAGAGACGGATAGGCTCCAGCGCTCTGAGGCTCATATTCGTAAGCGTCTCGCAGAATTAGAGGTTCAAATTTCTGATGAGACGAAGGCCCTGGCAAATCTTCAGGAGGAAAAGGGCAAGAACGAGCGCCGCCTCGAAGAGTCCCGCAGAGAATCTCAGGAAATAGCCAGCCGTCTGCAGGAACTTAGACTTCATCTGGCCACGAGAAAAAATCAGGTGGTTGAGATTGCCAGTGTTCTGGCAAGACTTCAGAATAAAAAGGCGGTGCTTACCACCCAACAGGAAAGTCAGAAGCACGGGCTCAAGCGTCTTAAAACCAAGGCCTCCGAGGTGCGTAGCCAACTGGAGGCTATCCTTTCTCGGAAAGACGCCCTTAAAAATAACGAGACTCAACTTCTCACTCAGGATGAAGCGCTGGAGCACGCGCTTGGGGAATTGAGAGGTAAGGCGCACCAGTTAGAAACGGCCCTGGCCGAGATAGCCCAGAAGTGCGCCAGGAATCTTCGCCTGAGTGAGGCCCTTGCATCCCAGCGCGAACTGCTGCAGAACTTGATATCGCGCCGCGAAGGCGTGGACGCCGGTGCCGCGGCCGTCCTGGAGGCCTCTTCCCAGAACCGACTTCAAGGCATCAAAGGCCTCCTGGCCGATTTTGTTTCTGTGTCTCAAGCCTTCGCCCTTGCAGTGGAAGCAGCCCTGGAAGATATAGAGCAGTATATTATAACCGAGAATCGGAAGGCGGCCCTTGCAGCCTTGGACTTCGTTGATAAAAAAAATCACCGGGCCGCCTTCATACCTTTGGATGCCTTCAAATCTTCATCGTTCATCGTTAACCGTTCACCAGCCAAGGGCGAAGGGCGAGCGGCGAGCGGTGAGCGCTTGGACTTTCCAATTCCTTTGATTAGCGTAGTTGAGGCAGAGGAAACAGCCAGAGCAGTCGTGGAATCTCTTCTGAGCGATTTCTTTTTGGTAGAGAATCTGGCCCAGGCCGAAGCACTCCGGGCCAACGGTTACGCGGACAAGATACTGGTCACCTTGGATGGAGAGATAGTGAAGCCTCCGGGGATAATAGCGGGGGGAAAGCAAGGTGGGGGCGGCCTCATTATGCGGAGTAGTCGCCTTGCTGAGATAGAAGAGCACCTCCGCGTTTTGGCCCAGGAGCACATAAGTCTGGAGGAGGAAAAGGAGAAAAAGTCCTTAGAACTTCAAAATATGCAAAAACAGAGCTCCAGTCTTGAGGCCAACCGCAGAGAACTTGCCGAGAAACTTGTACAATGCCGTAATGAACTTTCTCGCGTTTCTCTTTCAGAGAAGACCTTGAGCGATGAAACGGAAGTGAGCCGCCTGGAGATAGAAGAGGTCGAAGCCGAACTTAATAGACTACGCTTTGAGGACGAGGGTCTCGGGAATGAGATAAACCAGAAAAGTGAAGATAAGTCTCAAACGGAAGCGGAGGTCGCCTCCCTTGAAGGAGAAATTAGAGCGACCGAAGAAGAGTCTTTAAGGCTTGGTTCTTTGGTAGCGAAATTAGAAGTTACTATAACTGAAGGCGAAAAAAGATTTGAGGCTGCCCAGAGCCTCCTGGGCGAGTTAAGGAAAAACTTGGCTGAGCGCTCTGAGGAACTTTCCGCTATGGAGGAAAAAAGGTGCGTAACCAGAAATAAGATTGCTCAAACCGAGCGAGAGATAGAGGCCAAAAAAACACTTCTTGTCCAGGTGCGGCAAGAATGCGCCCAGGCAAATGCCGAACTCTCTCGTCTCCAGCAGAAGGAAAATGCCCTGGCGTCTTCCTTAAGAGAGACAGCAAGCGCTCAAGATGAGATAAATGCTTCAATTTCAGAAGTTTCTCAGGAAATATCCCGGCTGGAACTTGCCCAAAAAGAGACTTGTGTCAGGATGACCAACTGGGAGGAGCGCATAGAGGAGGAGTTTTCCGAGAGGCTCTCACACTTGCATTCCCGCTTCTTATCCTCTGCTTCTGATCCAGATGCGGTGGCTTCCCCGGCAACTGCTCTGGCGGCAAACGAGCGAATGGAAACTCTCTCTCTACCCAGCGAAGACGATGCGCCATTTGATCTGGCGGCTCTGGCCTCTTCCGAGACGGACTGGCTCGCCTACAAAGAGGAGATGGATAAGTTGCGCAAGAAAATCTCTTCGTTGGGGAATGTCAATTTGGAGGCCCTTTCCCAGGAGGAAGAACTCCAGAAGCGGGTGTCTTTTCTCACCGCTCAGGAGGAAGACCTCAAGAAGGCTAAGGGAGAACTCCTGGAGGTCATCTCCCGCATAAATCGCAAAAGCCGTGAAATGTTCCTCGCCACCTTTTCTCTGGTGAGGGAAAATTTCCAGGAGATTTTCCGCAAACTCTTCGGGGGCGGGCGTGCTGATATATTTCTGGTGGATGAAAGCGATGAGCTGGAATCGGATGTGGAGATAATCGCCCGGCCTCCGGGCAAAGAGGTCAAGTCCATTACGCTGCTTTCCGGCGGCGAAAGTGTGCTCGCGGCTATGGCCTTGTTTTTCGCTATCCTTAAGGCCAGACCCTCGCCTTTTTGTATCTTGGATGAGGTGGATGCCGCTCTGGATGAGGCCAATACCGTCCGCTTCCTTCTGGTACTTCAGGAATTCCTTAAAGGCACTCAATTTGTCATCATCACTCACAACAAGCGCACTATGAGCGCGGCGGGCGCCCTTTACGGTGTCACTATGCAAAAATCTGGCATCTCCAAAAGAATAGCCGTGAAGTTCCAGGGAGAAGCAGCCTGACCTTTCTTTGTGGGTGAAGTGGTCCGCTGATAACATCAAATTTTATATTGCAAGCGCTGTCCAATTTTTATTATCCTTCTTGCCAGGTGCTTATGAAATCCTTATTTGAAAAGGCTCGAATTGGGGACCTTACGCTGCCCAATCGTCTGGTGCGCTCGGCCACCGGAGAACGGGCTGCCGATGACGGCGGCCGGGTGACTGACGATTTGGTGCATATTATAGAGAAGTTGGCGGAAGGGGAGGTGGGCCTTATAATCTTAGGTCACTCGTTCGTCCATCCTCCGGGTAGAGTTAGCCGGAAGATGACCGGGATACATCAAGACGGCCTCATCAGCGGGCTTACTCGCATTACCGAGGCCGTGCATAGATATGATTCCAGGGTAGCACTCCAGATAAATCACGCCGGACGCCAGACATCCAAAGAGATTATCGGTGGTCTGCCACTGGTTCCTTCCCTGGTGCCAGAGTACGCCCCCAAAGGTGAGGTTAAGGTTTTAACCGATAAAGATATAGAAGAAATCATAGAGTGCTTCGCCCAGGCGGCAAGGCGAGGTAAAGAGGCCGGTTTCGATGCCGTCCAGATTCATGCCGCCCACGGCTATTTGGTGAGCCAGTTTCTTTCACCTATGATGAATCACCGCCAGGACAAATGGGGTGGTAGCCCGGCAGGAAGGATGCGCTTTTTGCAGGAGATAGTGCGGCGCACGCACAGACTCCTCGGCTCTAATTTCCCCCTTTTAGTCAAACTTAACGCTGACGAATTTATTGAAGGAGGCTTGAGGATTGAAGAATCCTGTGAGGTATCCGGGATGCTTGAGGCCGAAGGGATAGATGCTATTGAAATCTCCGGCGGCATAAGAGAGACGGCCAGTCTTATCATACGCAAAGACATAGACGCGCCGGAGAAGGAGGCCTATTTTCTTCCCTATGCTCGCAAGTTGCGCCAGGCGACGAGTATCCCGTTAATCCTGGTGGGCGGGATAAGGACACTTGCTGTGATGGAGCGGATTTTAGGAGACGGCGAGGCGGATTTCATTTCTATGTGTCGGCCCTTTATCCGCCAGCCGGACCTGACCAGGAAACTCAAAAACCGTGAGACGACTGAGGCCAGTTGTATTTCTTGCAGCCGCTGCTCCCAGGAGCGCGAGCGCCCGGTTTACTGCCCATTAGACGAAACCTACTGACAAAATGGTGGGCTATGTCCCGACTACCGCTGGGTAAACTCAAATCCGAACTACTGGATAAGTTGCTCACGCTTTATAAGGGCCAGGCTGACTCTTCCGTAGTCCTGGGGCCCCGGATAGGCGAGGATGCTGCGGTTATTGACCTGGGCGATAGATACCTCATAGCCAAAACCGACCCCATCACCTTTGCTACTGAGGAGATAGGCTGGTATGCGGTGCACATAAACGCCAACGATGTGGCCACCACCGGGGCCCGGCCGCGCTGGTTCCAGGCCGCGCTGCTTCTCCCGGAAGCCTCCCCGGAGGATTTGGCCGAGCAAATTTTCGCTCAGATGGACCGGGCGATGAAAGAACTGGGTGTGGCCTTAGTTGGAGGCCACACCGAAATTACCTACGGCCTGGACCGGCCTATAGTAGTAGGCTCTATGTTCGCCGAGATAGAAAAGGATAAACTCGTCCAGAAAACGAATATCCAGGTGGGCGATGAAATCATCCTCACCAAAGGGATAGTAATAGAGGGAACGGCTGTCATCGCCCGGGAAAAAGAAAAGGGACTCAAAGAAGATTTTCCTCCCGAATTCATTCAGCGGGCGAGAAATTATCTCTATGAGCCGGGGATAAGCGTGGTGGAGGATGCGCTCATCGCCGCTTCTGCCGGCGCTTGCGCTTTGCACGACCCCACCGAAGGCGGCCTTAATATGGGGCTCTGGGAACTGGCCACTACCTCGGGGAAAGGAATTGTCCTTTACGAGGACCAGGTTCCCATACTACTGGAAGCAAAGGCATTGTGCGAGCGTTTCGGCCTCAATCCTTTCGGAACCATCACCTCCGGAAGCCTCTTGGTGGTCATATCAGCAGAAAAATCCGCAGAGCTTCTGGCCCGCTATGAAGAAAAGGGCATTAAGGCGGCTAAGATTGGAGAGATTACCTCCAGCGGCCTGAGTGTGAAGCGCCAGGGAAAGATTTACGATTTGAAATATAGCGAAAAGGATGAGATCACCAGGATTTTTGAGTGAGGGCGGTCCTTGAAGGAAGATAAAAGGGAAATGGTCTATGAGGCCCTCAGGTTTAAGGAGCCTACCCTTCTTCCTTACCATATAGATGTCCTTGCGCCGGTGGCCGAGAAACTGAAGACCCATTTCGCCACAGACGATATTGATGCGGCTATGGGGAATTTCCTGCGCTGGCTGAGTATGGAGAAACAGTGGCAGGAACTACCAGGCGGCCCGGGCAGGCTACCCATCCCCGCCGAAGGCGGGCAGGCGGCCCGGTCGCCTCGGCGACACGCCCGTATGGGCGGCAGGGCCCTGGATGAATTCGCCGTTATCTGGCGAACAACCGGCGTCAATCGTGGCTATGTGGTGGAGCATCCCTTAAAGGAACCCAGCCTCAAAGGTTATGAATTCCCTCAATTTGATTATGAGAAGAAACTCGGCTATTTTCCTTTTGCGGTTGAAAGAGGCAAGGGTCACTTTCTGGTGGCCTGGGTGGGCGACCTGTGGGAGAGGGCGCATTTCCTGCGGGGCCTGGACCATCTCCTGAGTGACCTTTTGCTCCATCCGGCCTTTGTTCACGAACTTCTCCAGCGGCTGGAGGAGATTATCTTGAGGAATATGGATGCTATGAGCCGCTATGTTGTGGACGCTTTTTTCCTGAGCGATGATTACGGCCTTCAGGAGAACTTGATGATGCGCCCAGCGACCTGGCGGGAGTTTATAAAGCCGCATCTGGTGAATATCTTCCGAAAAGGCCACCAGTTGGGCAGGATTTGTTTTCTTCATTCTTGCGGAAATGTAAGCGAGATAGTGCCGGATTTAATTGAAGTGGGCCTTGATGTGCTTCATCCCATCCAGCCGGAGGCGATGGACATCGCCGGGTTGAAGAAAGAGTATGGAAGCGATTTAACTTTTTATGGTGGCCTGGGTACGCAACAAGTTTTAGTGCGGGGAAGCCCAGGAGAAGTGAGGGAAGAAGTGAAAAGGCTTGCTGAAGTGATGGGGCAGGGGGGTGGATATATTCTGGGGCCGGGGATTTCCATCCAGCACGATGTGCCTTTGGGTAACCTCCTGGCCTTAATTGAAGAAGCCAGCCTTCTGGCCAAGTAGCCCGTCAAGGGCCGGGCTATGCGGCCGTCCCTGCCGGCCGCTACGGGCGGGTCGCCCTGGCGACCAGGCCGCCTGTCCGCCTTCGGCGGATATGGGCCGGCAGGCGGGCTTCCGTTTGACGGATAGCCTCAAGGCAGCACGGTTATGGATAACAGACCGTCTTCATCGCGCACCTGGGTAGCCGAGATGTAGGTCAGATGTTGCTGCAAGACTTCCAGGCTGGGCAGAGGAACCTCCTCGCCAGTGGCTGCAGAGATTGTCGCAATGAGCGTATAGACTTGATCGAGAAGTTGGCCCAGGTCAGCATAAAAAAGTACCAGAGGCTGCGGTGGGAAACCGGCGGTGGCTTCCCGGAAAAGGGCATTTTCCTGAATGGTTGGCGCCGGCTCGGTCAGGCTGCGCAGGGCGGACTTCAAGAGGATATTGCTGGTGGAGAAGAAAAAGAAGTCGTCGGTCACCACATAGGCCGGGCCATCTATAGGCAGAGGTGGTGCCTCGGCCTCGCCCGGGGGCATAGCCATAAATGCCGGCGGTAAGAAAACATTTATCCTGTAGCCCAGATAGTCCTGTTCTTGCACAGGAAACATCATCAAGGGAGGAATAGGGAGTTGTCTTATTTTGGAGAGGGCATCTGCAAATCTGCCGCTATTTTCCAGGGCGCAAAAGACCACCACTGCCACGGTTCCTTCAGCGCCGTAAGCACTTTTGGGTACCACAAATAGACCGGCTTCATTACCCATAGAGCCTATTAGGTCCTCCTCCAGGCTAAAATCAAATTCCGCTTCATACTGGGCCAATAGGGCTTGAAACTGGCCGAAATGCTCCATACCAGGTTCTGCGGACCGGGCCTCCAGTTGTGCCATTATCTGTTTCCAGTATTCTTGGTAATCCATAAATACATAAGAGTAGCAAATTGCTGCGGTGGGGGTGAAGCTCAGGGATCTTGCTGGAGGTATTTCTGATGGAAGTATCTTCATACTACCCGTAGGCATACCCGGTGCGTAGGTATAGGAGGTAAGTAGCGTTTTTCCCGGAGCAAGAGTTATTCCACCACCCATGGCCTTAATGGAGGCCTCTTCCATACTTGTGAATGAATCTCTCATTTGATTTTTAGGGCCGAAGGTGGCTCCGGGAGGTTGTGGAGGGCCGAATTCTCGGAAGAATTTCTCGCTTATTTCTTCTATGGGAAGGTCGTATAAGGGCTCACTATTAACGAAGAACACGGCGTCCGGTTTCTCGCCAACTTTGCTCGTGACATATCTATAAGTGGGGTTTTGGGAAAGCGGCGCCTGGAGTTGGGTTTTATAGCTGGCAATCATTCGCTCCAGCGCTTCCACGCCATAGGTGGCTATGAAAAGATTATCCATAAAGGCATAGGCCACGGCGACGGACGGATCTTCCTTATCCTCCAAGATATTGATGGCCACGCCGCGGCTTTCGGCGGTTTTGCGGTAAGGGGCGTTTTCCGCTGCGCTATCGAGGGTGCGTTCAATTATTTCCTCCAGGGCGGCTTGTTTTTCCCCTATGTCCGCAATGATGGCTAAGTAAGGGACGACTTTGGTTTCGCGAATTTCCACCTCTTTTTCAGGAAGTTTGCCGGTTTCAAAATCGAAATTTTCGAAGTCCACCGCATCCCAATCTACTTCCATCTTTTTTTCGGTAGAGGTTTCAGTTTTTAGGTCAAAAAGGACAAAAGCCATCTCGCCCACGAACATCTCGGAGATTTCCTTGAAGGAAATGCCTATTTCCAGTTCCGCTTTTTGAAGGCCCTGGCGAGCCTCCTCCACGGTACTCTGGAGGAGATTTTGTATCTCCTCTTCCTCCCAGAGTTTATAGAGGTTGGTTTCCTTGAAATTTTCTTTTGTTTGGCTAATGTTTCTTACCGAGACATAGACCAGTGCAGTATCCGGGATAAAGGTGTCAAACGAGTCCGTTTCAGCAAGGGCTTGGGGCAGGGCCAGAATTAAAGTGAAAGTTAAAAGAAAAGCCACAAGCCAAGCCCTCTTGCCGCTTCGTTTGCCGAAAAACAGAGCGAGACCCCCGTCCTCTTTCATTACTTGCCTCCTTCCTCTCTTCTTTCCTCGGCTGGCTCCTCCTGTTTGCCCGGGCCCGTTTGGCCGGGCTCTTCAGAAGGTTTTTCCGCCTGCTTCCTCTTGGGAGGTGCCAGATACCTGTAACCCAGATTTGGGTTATCCTTGCCAAAAGCGAAGGCCGCCCGATTCTTTATGAAGTCCCGTACATAATTCACCGGCACGGCAAAGGCGATGTTTTCCTGAAAATAACTTTTCAGGGTTACAACCCCTACCACCTGGCCGTAAATGTTAAATAAAGGGCCGCCGCTATTTCCCGGATTTACCGCAGCGGTGGTCTGGATATAAAGTATACCGCGGATATTTCTGGCCTTAGAACTTACTATTCCCTCGGAGACCGTGTGATGCCAGAGGAGGCGCTTAAAACCCTCCTTCTCCAGGGTGAAGGCCCCGGGATTGCCTATGGCCACCACCTGGTCGCCGGTTTTGAGTTTGTCTTCATCGCCAAATGGGGCTACAGTGAGTTCCACACCTTCCAATGCCTCATCCTTTATCTTGAGCAAAGCGAGGTCGAAGTAGCGGTTGAAGGCCACTATCTCCACCTCCTCAATTCTTTTCCGTTCCACGCTCTCGCCCCGGCCGCCCACGCCGGATTTGGTGAAGATAGTGATGGCGTTTTTCCTTTCTCCCGCAATGACATGGTGGTTGGTAAGACAGTAACCATCCGAAGTGATGATGAAGCCCGTGCCCCAGCCCTTGGCGTTGCTTATGACTACCACTGAATTCTCATAGAGGTCTACCAGTTCTTTGACTGATTTTTCCGGCTCCGCTGGACCGGCGGGCTTATTCGTAAGAGCGAGAAGAAGGTCGGCCGGAAGGGGTTCGGTTTTTTCTACTTCTTGGAGGGTTTCTTTTTCTTTCTCGCGCTTTATCTCCAGGACTTCGGAGCGGGGGATCACCAAAACATCGTATCCCAAATCCACCACCACTACTTTTTCATCCTCTTTTAATATCTTTCCCTCTACTTGGGCCTTATCTTTAAGATATATGGTATCCGCCCAAATTGCTGAATACATTGTCAGCAGAAAAAATGTAAAGAAAATTCTCTTCAGCATCTCTTATCCTTAAGTCCTGCCACATCCGATGAGGCAAGATTTGCCATAAAAAGTAGCCCTTTTAATTATACACTTTTGGGTTTGACTGTCAAACGAAAACTTTTTATCTTTTCAAAATAATACGGAAATGCTACAATAAGCGACTAAGCACTGGCAGAATACTCTTATTACGGGGGAGATGGCGATGGCTAAAGTTTTCTCATTTTGCGTAATATTCTCACTTTTTTGCTTATGGAGCATCGCCGCGGCAGAAGAGGACGATGTAGCCGAGAAGCCAAAGGTAAAGATGATCTCCGATACCTTCGGCTTTCTGGGGCCCGAAATCTATAAAGCTGATAAGGCCGCCGAGTTCCTGCGCATAGCCGATTTTAATTCCGACGGCAAGCCCGATATCCTCTTCGTCGATAATTCCAAAAATGAGATTTATGTACTTATGCAGAGGGAAACCGACGAGCACCCTGCTTTTGAGAAAATTACCTTTGCAACAGAGCGCTGGATAGGGAGTCTCGATGCCGGGGATTTGAATCAAGACGGTCGAGTGGACTGGGCCTATGTGGGCGACCCCAAAAAGGTGGCCATACGCTACGGAGCGGTCGAAGGTCGTTTCGAAGAACAGCAGGAACTGGAGACCGAAGGCCGCTATCTTGAGATAAGCGATTTCAATGGCGATGGTCGCGCTGACCTCCTGGTTTTGGATGAGGCCTTCTTTTATCTCATCTATCAGGACGACGAGGGAAATCTAAAGGAGCCGGAAAAATATCCTTTCCGTAGCCGCGAGGGAGCCTTCTTCGAGGTTGGCGACATAAACGGCGACGGCAAAGGCGATGTGGTTTTCGGTAGTAGGCGCGGAAGTGACGAGATTTCTTACCGACTGTCAAATCCTCAAGGTCGTCTGGACCCGGAACTCGTGCAGGAGTTGAGGAATCTCCAGGACCTTTATGTTAAAGATGTAGATGGCGACGGCCGGGCAGAAATATTTTCCTTCCACAAAAATACCAAGGCCTTGAAGTTGCTGAGCTTGAAAGAGGCCGAGGAAAGCGACAAAAGCCCTCAGTTGAGCCAAGTCCGCTATTATGCTTACAAAGACCGAGGTGTCCGGGGCGAGTTCCGTGTGGCTACCGGCGATATAAACGGAAATGGTAAGTTGGAAGTGGTCCTGGCGGATAGCTCCGCAGCTACGCTCAAGATATATGAACAGGACGAACAGGGAAATCTCATCCAGGAGCGGACTTTCCCTTCCCTCACCGGGGTGACTGCGGTAAAGGTGCACGATTTGGACGCGGATGGACGCGGGGAGATACTGCTCTTGAGCCCGGAGGAAGAACTAATAGGCATCGCCGCGATGAAAGACGGAGAAATCAAGTTCCCCAAACCGATACTTCCCTTGGGAAAACCAGTGGCCTTTGACGCGGGAGATGTTACAGGTAGTGGCAAAATGGATTTAGTGTATGCTACTGAGAGGAAGGGAGATGCGATGCCCGCGCTCTATATCCTGGCCCAGACCGAGGAGGGCTCTTTTGAACAACTCAAAAAAATAGATTTAGACAAAAATGCCGTGGCCAAAGAGATTGTGGTGCGGGATTTGAATTCCGATGGTCCGATAGACATACTCGTCTTTTACCAGTTCACCCCGATTTCCTTTTTTCTACAGGACGATGAAGGGAATTTCCAGGATGTCGCCGGGGCCAAAGAATTTCAAAAAGGCCTGGTGCAAAAAATAGCCCCGGAGAATGTCTCCTTCGCCGATGTGGATGGGGATGGTCAGACTGAATTACTGGTAGCCCGTAAGAATTTTGCCCGCTCTTTATCACTTGATGAGAACCATTCTCTGGTGGTTGAAGAACAGTTTAACGGCAAGAGCGCAAATTCTATCATCCTTTGGACTCAGGTGGAGGACCTGGATAAAGACGGCCAAAAGGAGGTTCTGCTTCTGGACGCCTTTGCCCGAAGTCTCTGCATTTTGAAGAAAAACAAAGACAACATCTACGAGGTTACTCAGGAAATGAATGTGGGCCGGCTCGCTTTTTCCGGCGCAGAACTTGCCGACCTCAATGCCGATGGCAAAAAGGATATTCTTCTGGCTGAAGATGACCGGTTCGGCTGTATTTATACGGGAAAATCTGACCCTCAGATCAAGCTCCTGGATACCTATAAGACCTTGCTCGAGGAAGGCCATTACACCGCCATTACTTCGGGCGATGTAAACGCAGATGGCAAGTGTGACCTTGTGCTGATAGAAGGTCGCAAACATCATCTGGAGATACTAAGTGTCACGGAAAAGGGGCACTTCCGCCAGGAACTCGCCTTTCCGGTCTTCGAGATTCCGGTGGAGGAGATGGAAGCGCCCATTTTCCGACGGGAAGGCACAGCCACACCAGAGCCGCGGGAAATCGCCGTCGCCGATATGAATGGCGATGGCAAAGAAGACATCGTCGTTTTGGTGCACGATAATGTCTTAATTTATCCCCAGGAGTAGGACTTTGAGTGGCGCTTCGCATCCTGAGGATGCTTCCCTCGGCCCTGACCCGTACGGGGAAGGGCAGAATCGGAAGGGCGCTTCGCGTCCTGCCTGGCCGACCAGGGAGGGCGCGGAATTTTTTTGCGAGAAGTTAAAGGTTTCCTGGCAAGGAGCGCCTCAGGAAGGTGAGACTTTCACCTGGCGCGGCAAGGAATATGAAATTCGCACCGTTCTCACCTCCTGGCGAGAATGGCGCACACCCGCTACCGTTGCCCATAAATCCTGGCGCACCCGTCGGCATCGAAACTTCTACCATATCCGCACTCATAGCGGCGAGACCTTTGAAATCTTCCTCGACCGCACCAATAAAGCAAAACCAGAGTGGTTCCTCCGAAAAAGGCTCTCCTAACCCGCTAATTTCTATTGACAAAATGGGCATCCGCTGATATGTTTTGGATAAATCAGGCTACTCTGCAGCCAAGGATTGAAGTATTTTATGTGTTTTCTTCAATTCCGTGTTTCAGTGATTTTTTTGTGTAGTTAGTGCAGTATTTTTTCTCTGCGATTTTTTTGATTACTGAAAGCGTGCTTGCCGGCAGGGCCGTAAGGCTGCCGGGCTGAAAGGCTGTAAGATGAAGGGGATTGCCGCCATTTTGATAATTCTCTTACCCATAACCTTAATCGTTCTGGCTTTGGCGGTCAAACGCCAACCCGTGGATGAATTGGATAGACAGGGGCTGGCCCTTTTTAATTCGGGAGATTACGACGCCGCCATAAAGATGTGGCAAAAGGGCCTGGAAATTGACCCCAACTCGCTCGTCATCTTGAATAGAATTGGCGTGGCCCTCACCCAGAAAGAAGATTTCCTCGCCGCCCGGGAGACCTTCCTCAAGGCCATAGAGATAGACCCGGATTATCCTCAGAGTCACTTCAATCTCGGCCTGCTATACCTCTATATGGAAAACGAGGCTAAGGCGATCGAGGAACTCAAAGAAACCATTCGCGCGGCTTCCTGGTATCCCGAGACCCATTATCACCTGGGCCTTATCTACGAAAAGCAGGGCAAATTTGATCTGGCGGCAGAGGAATATGTGGCGGAAGTTAATGTAAATCCTAACTGCGCCGGGGCCTGGCGGCGACATTTCATCCTCAAGGAGAAGCAAGAAACCCAGCCGCGAGAGAGGGAGCCAGCCAGCCGGACTGCTGAATAGTCATAGCGTCGCCACTCCTGTGGCAACAAATAATATCTACGGAGGCTGAATAGCCGAATGGCTAAAAGGCCCTCTCGCTTCCAGCACTTCAGTACTTTCCGTATTTCCTCACCAGTTCCATAGTTCGCTCATACTGCTGGAAACTCACATTTTTGGGAACCGAGTGGTCGGAGTGATAGATATACCCCCCGCCGGGCATAGCCACCTCAAATTTCGTCTTTATCTCCTCTTCTATGGCTGATGGGTCGGGACTCGCCATCTTTCGCACATCTATCCCGCCCATAAAGGCCATTTCCTTCCCGTATTCTGGCTTGAGTTCCTTGAGGTCCATCCCGGCCTTCACCTCCAGGGGCTGGAGGCAGTTAAATCCGGCCTCAATCAGATGGGGAATTAACCCTTTAACGCAGCCGCAGGAATGCAGGATAATGGGCATATCGTGGGAATGAAAGAAGTCGCAAATCATCTTGTGCGTATCAAATAAGACCTCGCGGTAGGTCCGGGGAGAAAATAGCGAAGAGTTTCTATAACCCATATCATCGTAAAGAAAGGCCCCGTCAAACTGAAAGTCCTTCTCAATCATCATCTGGGCCATCGCCACCAGAAGTCGGGCGTGGGTCTGGAACATCTCCCGCACCCAATCAGGCTCGGTTACCATAAGCATCAGAAGTTCTTCGCTTCTTACATAATTCTGAAAAAGGTCGTAACCCACGGCGGCATTGAATGTGATGAAGTAACCCTCCTCACGAGCCCGACGAAAGTTTCGAAGCCCGCTGGCCCAATCCACCCGCGTGTAGTCAGGCTCTAAACGCTCCTTTATCTTCGCCCAGTCCTCCTTTGTTTTTATGGGCCAGTCTATAACCTCCGGCGTGGTGGAACGGTCGCGATGATTCCGCCTCATACCCCCGTAAGCCGTGGTCTCGATTATATACTCTTCGTCCTTCTCCACCGTCCTCACCGGAAACCTCGGGCTGAGGTCAGCGCCGAACCCCCAAAGTTCATAGCCAAAATATTCCCTTACCGGAATTTGCGGCGGAAGGCCTTCATTATGCCACCTGTTTATGGTTGCCGACCAGGGACTGTCCTGAATGGGCACCCGGTCCGGCTCCTTGTGCTCTAAGGCCATCCGCACCCTTTCTCGCGAAGTCATAGTCCCCTCCTTGCCTCAA
>Ga0111219_1006_pt1 | contig 35089 bp, 35 predicted proteins | sample DeeMarSWOR152_54_FD_80368 | JGI IMG/M metagenome (GOLD analysis project Ga0111219, IMG submission 80368) | Planctomycetes bacterium DG_23
TTTTCATAAACGATGACATTGCAGGGAAGCATAAGTCCAATATTTTCCTCGGCAAGAATGGCCTGGTAGGCATTAGCAGGATTACAGGCCCCCAATATCACATACTTTTCAAAATCAATGCCCAATTTTTCTTTTAACTTCTCCTGGACATCAATTTTAGTTAGCACTCCGAAGTCTTCTTTCTTCAACTGCTCTGTAACAACTTCTATCGCTTTTTCTAAAGGAATGTTCAACTCTTTGGTAAAGCCCCATAATTAATCATTTTTTCCTCCTGGGCCGGGAGGTTGCGGCGACCGACTAATTTTTTCTCCCTCGACTCTTTGGCTTGCTTCATTGGTCTATTTTCGCGGGTTCGCGAAAAAATCCCCTTCTTTATTAAATAATACACTTTTGCGTCTTTGTCAACAATTTAGAATGGACAAAAGTAGTGTGTTCATCATTAGCCATAGGTTACCGCATATCACTTTTTCAAATTAAATACTTTTCCTATACCTTCTCATAAGCAGCGAATTGGAGACCACCGAGACCGAACTGAAGGCCATCGCTGCACCAGCGATCATAGGGTTTAATAAGAATCCAGTAAAGGGGTAAAGAACCCCAGCGGCGATAGGAATACCGGCTGAATTGTAAAAAAATGCCCAGAAGAGATTCTGTTTTATCTTTTTCATTGCATAGCGAGATAAGTCCATAGCCATAACCACATCTCTGAGGTCGTCTTTGATGAGCACGACATCGCCCGACTCAATGGCCACATCCGTTCCGGTGCCGATAGCCAGGCCAATGTCAGCCTGAGTTAGAGCCGGGGCGTCGTTTATGCCATCGCCGACCATAGCCACTTTCAGCCCTTCCTCTTGAAGTTTCTTAATTTCTTGGGCCTTATTTTGTGGAAGGACTTCGGCAAGGACTCTATCGATACCGACCTGCCTGGCTATGGCCTCTCCGGTCCGTTTATTGTCGCCGGTTATCATAATGACTTGCTTACCCATCTCTTTGAGCTTTGCCACGGCTTCTTTAGAAAATTCCTTCAAGGTGTCAGCAACGGCAACCATCCCCAGCAGTCTGTGATTGGTGGCGAACAACATCACCGTTTTGCCTTCGCCTTGCAATCTTTCCAGATCCTGGGTAGCCCCGGATATATCTATGTTTCTATCTTCCATCAGGCCTCTATTGCCCAGTAATATCTCATCACCGTCAATTTTGGCCGCAACCCCTCTGCCGGTCATGGATGCAAAATCACGCACATCCCGCAATCGCACATTCTTTTGCTGGGCCGCCTTTACGATGGCTTCGCCAAGCGGGTGCTCAGAATTTTTCTCTACCGAAGCGGCTAAAGACAAAACTTCTTCTTCAGGCACGCCGTAGGCTATAACATCGGTTAATTCAGGTTGACCTTTGGTTAAGGTGCCTGTCTTATCAAACACTATGGCATTGATTTGGTGAGCGTTTTGCAATGACTCTGCGCTTTTTATCAATATGCCGTTTTCCGCACCTATTCCCGTGCCTACCATAACCGCCGTTGGGGTAGCCAGGCCCAGGGCACAAGGGCAGGCGATAATCAATACCGCGATAAATATGGTTAAGGCGAAGAGGAAATTTGCACCCGCAAGCAACCACACAACGAAAGCCACAGTCCCGATAATAACCACTGCTGGAACAAAATAGGCGGAGACTTTATCGGCAAACTGCTGAATGGGAGCTTTGGAACCCTGGGCTTCTTCGACAAGTTTTACAATCTGGGCTAAAGCGGTATCTTTGCCGACTTTGGTGGCCTTGAATTTGAAACTTCCCGTCTTATTTATGGTGGCGCCGATGACCTCGCTTCCTTCGGATTTTTCAACCGGGATGCTTTCACCGGTAATCATCGATTCGTCAACGCTTGAATATCCTTCTGTTAATATTCCGTCAACAGGAATTTTCTGACCGGGCTTAACAATAACAATATCGCCAACTGTCATTTCTTCCACGGGAATTTCTTGCTCCTGGCCATTTCTCAGGACAAAGGCGGTCATTGCCTGAAGCCCCATAAGTTTTCTAATGGCTTCTGAGGTTTTGCCTTTGGCAATAGCCTCAAGTAGTTTACCCAAAAGAATGAAAGCGATGAGGAATCCGGCAATTTCATAATAGAGATTTCGCATAGTGAAAGCAGTACTGCCTAACCACATAGCCGCTGAAACATATAAACTGTAGAGATAAGCCGCACCCACCCCTAAGGCCACCAGGGTATCCATATTGGCGGTTTTAGTTTTAATTAGTGCCAAAATCCCCCTGGTGAAAAATTGATAACCGGCAAGCATAATAGGGGTGGCCAGAAGGAACTGTATAAGTGCCATATGTTGTATCATAAATGGAGCAAGGGGAAGTTTGAGTCCAGTAGCCATAGCAAAATACATAAGTGGAGATGCCAGGATGATAGATATGGTGAATCTAATCTTAAGGGACCTAACTTCCTTTTGTCGCGCTTCTTTTTCTGCATCGACCGTAACTTCTTCTTCCTCAATAGGCGTGTAACCCGCCGCTTTTATGGTTTCTTTGATCCTATCCGAGGACAAAACCGAACTGTCGTAATGGATGGTCGCTTTTTGGTTAACAAATAGGTCTTTTTTTACTATGCCGTGAAGGCTTCTTAGAGCGCCGTCTACTGTGCCCAGGCAATGGGGATTATCCATACCAATAACTTTAAGTTTTAAAGTGGCTTTACCTTTAACTTCGGGAGTTTCCTTGGGCTCGATGGTTTTGTATCCGGCCTGAGCAATGGTTTGGTGCAACTCGTCCAGAGTAGTCTTTGCGGGGTCATATTCAACATAGGCCTTTTCGCTGCTGAAGTTGACCCTGGCGTCTGATACTCCGGGAGTTTTTTTTAGTGCATTTTCTATGGTTAGCACACAACTTGCGCAATGCATACCTACGATGCCAATTATGGCCCTATTTTTGGAAGGCAGTTGGGCTTGGGGTTTGAGTGGCTCTTCTTTCTTGCCCAAGAACTTATCCCGGCAAACCTTGCTGCAAAAAAAATAGACTTCGCCGTCTTTTTCTGCCTTGAGGGCTTTTCTTTCGTCTACTTCCATTCCACAAATGGGGTCCTTGGGCATAATGCTTTTCCTTCTCTAAGAAGCAGCAAACTGCATTCTATATTCCAAAGTCCAAAGACAAGGTTTATAAGCATTCGGGGTAAGATAACAAGATTATTTTGAAAAGGCCTTATAAGGAGGGGAAAGTTTTGGTGCGAGCTAACCACTCACAAGAAAAGCCCGTGGGACGCAAAGAGAGTCTGGGCCAAAATTCAGAGTGTAAAAGTGAAATGTCAGTTAACCTTGTCTTTTTCTTCTTTCTACTCCTCTTGCTACTTCTCTTCTCCCTCCTCTTTTTCCACTTCCTCCTTTTCTTCGGTTTCAGCAGCAGGGTCTTCTGAAGTTATATCTTCAATCGTTTCTTCAATGATTTTCTTCGAATGTCCCATCCAGGTTCTAACCACGGGTATCCGGTGGCCAAATTTTATAACTGCCGCGATAAGCAAGACAAGGATACCCACTGTCAGAAGCCCCTGAGAGACAAGCTTTCCGCGCCTCTTTTTAATTTTGTCCACCACCTCGCCCAATCTGGAGGGCGCAGAGCCAGATCCAGGAGTGTAATCCACTGAAAGAACGGTTCCCCGTTCTATGCGGGGAACAATTATCACCTGCCCGCAGGTCGGACATCTGCCTCTCTTGCCCGCATATTTTTCATCCACGCTCAACCGTTTACCACAACTGAAACATCTCAGTTTTACATCCATCTCTTTCTCTCCAGGGGGAGGAAGGCACTAACACGCCACAACGAAGTGAAAAAAATAACCCAATTTCGGATATGTTCAATTATCCGTTCATTCGAGCCGTAGGAGTATCATCCGCCAAGATGCGAGCAGGAAGCAAAAATGCCTCTGGACTTTCAGTTTTCTCCTGTTTTTTTATAAAATGCTCGTGGTTCGGGGGGACAAATTTTTGGCATTCGATGCAAAATTTGCTCTGGGGAGAAGCGCATCCAGTGAAAAAAGCGAGCAGAATCCCCGCCAGAGCCATCCAAGAGGAAAGCCTCTTCATAGCCATAATTGCACCTCCCTCATGGCTGATGTGACCCCGCCCGCCCCCCAAAAGTGCCTCGTATTAAAAACAATATTATACCAATTTCTCACTCACAGTCAACACAAAAATTCTTATTTCTTTTCTCTCTTAGCAGAATAAATGCAAATTTTCTTCCATCGCAGGGCCTATTCTCTTATAATTTCGATGCGAGGAGGCGTTTTAGGCAAAAAATGGAAGAAATTGCATTTCTGCTTAGGCTGCGGGCCAGGATTGCGGCCAACACCGTGGCCAAGGTTCTGAGCACCGCTAAACTCAGAAGCGCAATGGTAGTGGGATTTTGTGTCGTTTTCTGGGGTACCCTTTTCCTGACCTTCTGTCGCGGTTTCCTCTTCCTGGATAAATTTCCCTTTTTCAAAGAACGGGTGGTGGAATATCTATTTTCACTTTTCTTCTTTTTCCTATTTTTGATGCTTATCTTTTCCAATGCCATTATCAGTTTTTCCAGCCTGTTCCGCTCCGACGAAGTGGGGTTCTTGCTGGGGTTGCCCCTCTGCGGCGAGAATGTATTTTTATATAAGTTCGTGGAATCGGTGGCCTTCAGTTCCTGGGCATTTCTTTTGCTGGGGATGCCGGTGATGATTGCCTATGGTCTGACGGAAGGGGTAGGGTTTATCTTTTATGTTTTCGTCTTTTTCTTTCTTCTGGGATTTATCTTCTTACCCGCGGGCTTGGGCTCTTTAATAGCGCTTCTTCTGGTTTCCTTTTTTCAAAGGCGAAAGAAACATATCCTGGCGCTCTTTCTAATTCTGGCAGGGGCGTTTTTGTCTGTGGGTCTTGGCCGCATAATCCTTCAGGCGAAGTCGGAATTTACTTTTTCCGGGATATGGGTTAAAGGCCTTCTGGATAGGTTCAGTTTCAGTAAGAACGCTTTTCTGCCCAGTCACTGGCTCACTCAGGGAACCCTGGCCTTAGCCCGGGGCAAAGGCTCGGATGCGCTGCTTTATTTCGCGGTGATTATCGCCAACGCTCTTTTACTTACCCTCATAATTTATCAGGTGGCGAGTAGAATCTATGCTTTCAGTTGGTCCAAATCGCAAGGACGCACCGGCAAGAGGCCCCTGAGTATCGGCCGCTTCTGGGATAGGATTTTGGAGAAGGCGTTTTTCTATCTTAGCCCCGGGGCCCGACTGCTTTTGCTGAAGGACTTCAAGACCTTTCGTCGTGACCCGGCACAATGGGGCCAATTTCTCATATTTTTTGGGCTCCTGGGTGTTTATGTTCTGAATCTGCGCACCTTTGCCTATCACCGTGCGGAAACTAACTGGAAGAGCATAGTCTCTTTTCTTAATCTCTCGGCCACGGCGCTGACTCTGGCCACCTTCAACAGCCGTTTTATCTATCCACTTCTTTCGCTGGAGGGCCGAAGGTTCTGGATTCTGGCTTTGGCACCGGTGGAAAGAAAGGCGATGCTTCTGGGCAAATTTGCTTACTCGCTTGTGGGCTCTCTGTTGGTGAGCGTTGGCCTTATATTTCTTTCGGATTTTATGCTTCAGATGCCATTTTTCGTGGTTGCTATCCACGCGGGGACTATGTTTTTGATTTGTTTTGGCCTTTCAGGAATAACGGTAGGTTTGGCGGCGATTTATCCCAATCTAAAGGAGGAAAATCCATCGAAGATTGTGGCAGGATTTGGCGGGACCTTTACTTTTCTTTTGAGTCTGGCCTTTATCATGGCCGTGATATCTCTGGAGATACTTCCTTTTCACCTATACCTCGCTTCCAGGCGGATAACAGAAGCGGCCTTTGGACGATGGCTATTGATAGCCTTTGCCGTGGCCATAGGTATTACCTTTCTCGTTTCCTATGCACCTTTGGTCTTGGGGATTAGGGCTTTTAAAAGGATGGAATTTTAAGGCGGGCCAAATATCTTAAGAGCTCCCTTATCCGACTCATCTCCTCTTTTTTCAGGTTCTCTCGGCCAAAGCGGACCCTGTAGAAGGCCTCGGTTATTTCGCTTACCGGCCGAAGGGTTTCGCCCGCCCGAGAGATAATATGTCGGGCAAATTCCATAGGCGTGAAGGTGGGTTCTCTCTTGAAGCCTTTGCGAGAGAGGATGAGCAGCAGTTGGCGGTAAAATTTCACTTGAGGATAAGGCAGGTATACTGTTGCGTGAGACTTGAAGAATTTGAAAACAATGATAAACGGCCTCATTATCGCCCAGCGGAAAAACAAGACGAATAACACAGCGGCAGTGAGGAGGGAAAGCCCAATTACGGTTATTAAGGGGCCTGTCCAGGATGCCCCCAAGGGGGTTATGCGGCGGCCACCGATCAGAAAACGCCCCCTCCTCAATCTTCCGCCAAGGATTCTTCGGCCCAAGGCGTTACTTGCCCTTTCCACTGCTTTGTAGACCTTAGCCTGATATTCTTCATAGCCTATGATGTACGAATACCAGCGAATCTCCAGCAAATCGAGCAGTTGCCTGAAATTTCCTATCCAGGGCAAGGAAGGGCCGGGAAGCGCCGGCGACCCCATAAGAGGAGACGGGTCAAAAGTAATCCAGCCTATGTCCGGGAAATAGACCTCCACCCAAGAGTGGGCGTCGTTTTGGCGAATTAGATAGGAGTCGCCGAGTCGATTCCACTCGCCATTTCTGAAGCCATTTACCAGTCGGCAAGGAACACCCAAGGAGCGAAGGAGCACAACCATAGCGGAGGCGAAATATTCACAGTGGCCCTCCTTTAAGTTAAAAAGGAAATCTTCCACCGGCTCAACATCCAGGCTGTGGCGGATATTGAAAGTATAATGATAGTTTGCGCTCAAGAACATCTCGATGGCCCTGGCTTTGTCAAAGGGGGTGGGGTACTTGTCGTCGGGGGCGGCTTCCCGGGCCAGTGCGTAAACCCGCGGCGAAATTTGCTCAGGCAGAGGTAAGTATTGCCGGACAATATGCATAGGATAGTTACTTGGTGCAGAGCGAAGATCCTCTTCCAGAGGTCTGGGGATGCGAGATACTACCTTATATTTCAAGGGAAACCACCGGTCATGCGCAGTGGTCAAGACCTCGCTCGTTTCGCAATATTCAATGCTATGTAGTGCGGTACTCTCAAAGCGAATCGGAGCATAAAGTGAGAACACGATTCTTGAATCCAACGGTTGAAGAATAACTTCTTGCGTAATGTCTTCTACAGGGCAATTAGGCAATCGACGAATTAAGGAAAGCGGAACTTTCTCCGTGCTGTAATAACGACCTCGGCCTCTTCCGTCCTGAAATTCTTCCCAGGCAGAACCATCATAATTTTGAAATGAAATCCCTCGCCAGTAGAGGTCGTCCTTGGGAATATAGGGTTTGTCATCTTTATAGAGACTTACCGCCATCACCGGGTCTGTCTTTTCCAAGATTTGCCCTATATCATCCAGTTCTACTTCCTCCGAAAAACCGGTAACAAGCACTGCGGGGACAGGGGTTTTGGTTACCCGGGCATGCCAGATAGCAGCAGTAAACCGTGGGAAAAAGACAAAAGTCAGAAATACCATTGGTAAGCCAAGACTGAATATGGTGACCAGAGTGCTGCTGAAGCCCCCTAAAGGCCTTTTTATATAAAGGGCCTTTCCCACGCTCCCTTTTCTTTCCATCTCCTCTTGGATATCTTCTCGGGTTCTTTTATCCTGAAAGACTATCAGGACATAAGCAGCGAGCAACGCATAGAACAGAAGAAAGGGCAGGTAATACATCTTCACCGTGAGGATAGCAGCGACCATAATGTTTATTAAACTTATAAGCATTAGGAGGCCATAATCCCGCTGCTTTTTCTTTTGCAAAAGCTTGATGATAGTCACATAGACAAGAAAATGGCTCATACTTTTTATAAAGTCATAGATGATAAAATATTCAACGACGGCGCCTATGAAACCTGCTACCGTTAACCAGGAAGCCACCCCTTCTTCAATGTTGGCGTCTTTCTTTTCTATATACCAACACGCAGTAAAGCAAACAAAAACAAAGAGGCTAAAGTATATTGAACCCTGAGCCACGGTCATAACAAGCGCGGCCAGACCGATGAGCAGATATAGAGAAAATCTGAAATTAAGACTTCTTCTAATTTGTCCGATAATTTGCTTCACGCGACCTTTTCTCCTGCTAATTCAGGGCTGCTCTTGAGGCTGAAAAGGGAATGGAAGAAAGGTGAAGATACATCTACAACTTTCACTGTGCCCGGTCGACCGCGAATTTGCCCCAGAGACTGGAACGCCGCTGCCTCTTCTTCCAAAATAACTGCCACCAAAAATGCAGTGTCAAACAATTCTCTTTCCACCAACCTGACTAAATCCCTCAAAGTATATTTGGAAGATGCTTCAAGAACAGCCAAGGTTCGAAGCAATCTATAGAAATGTGCCTGGCCTCTGCCGCCCGGGATCCCCACCAGCCCCTTACCCATTGCATAAAATGAGTAAGCAATATGGGATTCCTCCAAGGCTCTTGCCAAGGTGGCCACAAAACTTATGGCCAATTCTAAGTTTTCTCTTCGATTATCTTCTGCAAGTTCAGGGATGAAGGTGTCCAGGAGGATACTTACCTCTTCTCGTTCGGAACGGTCGAATTCCTTGACCAGGGGCTTGGCCAGTTTGGCCGAACTTTTCCAATGTATATGGCGTGGGTTGTCCCCAGGACGATACTCCCGAAGACCGTAAAATTCCTCTTCCCCACCTTTGACAAAGGTCTTCACCGCGCCTGCGCTAAATTTGGCCCCACCTGAAGGCATGATTGTTTGCTCAAGTTGGCCTAAACGGGGAAGAACCAACAGAGTTGCTTCACTGGGAATGCTTATGGCCCTTTCAAAGAAGCCAAAGGGAAAAGCAGTAGTTAGCTTGCAGGTGTTTAGAGTATAAAGGCCCCGGTGCGGGATTAGCCCGGTATAGGAAAGCGTCTGGCCAGAGCCAGGTGCCAGTTTGGAGAAGTAGACTTTGGCGGGCCAAATAGACGGATTACTGTTGGGAGCATCCTCAAAAAGAACGGAAAATGAACTTGCCCATCGCTTATTATTTCTCAAAGTAACATCAACTTGGAAAGGTTCACCAGCAAAAACATCTACCGGAAGAAGCCTGGTTACTGCACTCTTGGAAAGAGGGCCTTTGGATACGAACCAGGAGGCCGCCATTGCCCCAAGTGTGAACCCCAGCACGAGATGCACAAGGTTGAGCCCGGACACCACGGCCATAGCACCTATACCGCAGGCGACCAGAGTCAAGATGCGACCGGACCTGGTTACCCTTAGCCTGCGAGCGAATTTTCCCCGGCGAAATATCAGCCCTGAGGGCCCACCTCCTAAGAGATGCAAAACGCCAATGCCAAGTGCCAGGAGGAAAGAAATGCTGAAGATTTGCGGCGCACCTACGGCCAGACTTCCCGCCGACAGAAAAACAAAAAATAGAAAAAGCCAGCGCTTGTGACTGTCAAAAAGCGAGATAGTAAATTGAGAAAAGACCCTATTGGATTTCACCAGTCGGTTACCTCCGATTATCGCGCTGAGCAAACACCTTGCTCTGCAAGAAGGGGCTCAGGGCGCAGATAGCCGGCGCGAATGACTTTGAGGAAACCCCGCGGTGTCTTAAGCCCAGGCCATTTTTGCCGTAACTTGGTCGCGGATGGCAGTAACTATACGAATGGCCTCCGCACCCGGTCCGGTTCCTCTGGAGATTTTGTCCACCACGCGATGGGCCAAGACAGGCACAGCCAGCCGTTTCACATCGTCGGGGACGCAATAATTTCTTCCCTCAATTAGAGCGAGGGCCTGAGCGGCGCGGAATAGATTGAGATTTCCTCGTGGGCTCACCCCTATTTCCAACTCGTCCGAGTTTCGCGTCCCTTCTGCAATAGCCAGGATGTAATCGGCAATTGTTTCATCCACATTCACCTCTCTGACCCTTTGCTGAATCTCCAGCACCTGGTCGCTGGACATAACCGCCAGCAGGGAATCGAAGGGATGTCTTATCTTCTGGTCATATAAAACGCGCTTTTCATCATCCCAGCCGGGGTAGCCGATGCGCAGCCGCAAGAGAAACCTGTCCAGTTGAGATTCGGGCAGAGAGAAAGTGCCCGTGAATTCAAAGGGGTTCTGTGTGGCGATGACCATAAAGGGTGAGGGAAGCGGATGTGAGACACCATCAACAGAGACATGGTAGTCATTCATTGCTTCCAGAAGACTCGACTGGGTGCGGGGAGTGGTGCGATTTATCTCATCGGCCAGTATAATGTTAGCGAAGATGGGACCCTTTTTGAACACAAACTCATCTCGCGGCGCGTTGAATATGGACACACCGATAATATCCGTAGGCAGTAAATCCGGAGTAAATTGGATGCGCCTGAATGAACAGTGAATGGAACGAGCCAGGGTCCGAGCCAGAATGGTTTTTCCCACTCCGGGCACATCCTCAATGAGTATGTGACCTCCAGAAAAAAGCCCCACCAAAACCACATCTACCACTTCATCTTTGCCAATAAAAACACGCTTGATATTCTCCCTAAGTATCTGAATGTCTTCGATCACTGGATTTGCTCCAAGCCATAGACACCTCGCAGAATTTCTCTTCCCCCCAGTCCCCTTCTATGATAGAATATATTTACAGAGTGCCGGAGACGAGACTCGAACTCGTACAGTCCATAGGGACCATTAGGCCCTCAACCTAACGCGTCTACCAAATTCCGCCACTCCGGCCAATGACATTATTGTACCACTTTTGGCATTAAAGTCAAGGAGTTTTTTAGCCAAGGTATGCTCTTTCACTTAAACTATTATGGATAAGGAAGATAAGGTTATGGGCAGTTCGTTCAAAAGGCCTTACTGGCCATATGGGTTGATTGCCATTTTTGCTTTAACCCTCATATTAGTCGGCGTTTTCGGCTTTCTGGGTATGCGCTCGCTAAGAGTCCCCGGGGAAACCCCACAAGTCACTTCAAAAGATGAACTTATGCGGGCTCTGGGCATTCAGTTGCTTGAAGAGGCCTCGGCGCCTTCATTTACCCTGTCCGACCTCAATGGAAAACCCACCAGTCTCACTGATTTTAAGGGCAACCTCGTGCTTTTGAATTTCTGGGCTACCTGGTGTGGGCCCTGTGTAGAAGAGACGCCTTCCTTGGAAAGGCTACATTCAGAATACAAAGACCAGGGCCTGGTGCTGCTTGCGGTAGCCATTCAGAGTGATATTCGTTCAGTGGAAAACTTCGTGAGGGAAATGAACCTGAGTTTTAGAGTGCTTATCGATGAGGATGGAAGTGTCTTTCAAAACTACGGGCTATTCTCTGTCCCCACGACTTTTTTCATTGGAAAAGATGGCAAGATTATTGGCCAGCGCGTAGGCGCGATGAATTGGGCCACACCTCAAATGTTAAGTCTCATAAGCCTGCTTTTATCTGACGAGCAAAGGCCACTGACAGTGCCTTCCCAGGCCGAAAGTCCTCCTGCCGAGATCGATGTAAGAACCCTGGAGACGGTGCCGCTTTTACTGGGCTTTTCTATCGCTTTCTTATTGGGCATACTCTATTTCATTTCTCCTTGTGTTCTGCCTTTAGTTCCTTCCTATCTCTCATATATTACCGGGATGTCCTTCCAGGAATTAACCGCAACTCAGGAGAAGGCCAGAAGTCCATCCCGGCGTCTGGCCATAATTCATTCCTTATTATTTATCGTGGGCTTCTCCATATTCTTCGTTGTCTTGGGTGCTTCTGCCAGCCTTGCGGGCCATTTTTTAAGAGAGCACCGGGATGTGGTCAGGATTGGGGGCGGAATACTGATTATAATTTTCGGGCTAATAATATCCGGCATTTTAAGAATTCCTTTTTTGATGAGGGACTGGCGCATTCGGTTTAAGGAAAAGCCCACGGGATTTCTGGGGTCTTTTTTGGTGGGGCTTACTTTTTCGGCAGGGTGGACGGCCTGTGGAGCGCCGCTTTTGGGCTCGATACTCGCCCTCAGCAGTCAAACGGCAACCGTGGGGCGCGGTGTTTTTTTTCTATCGGGCTTTTCTTTGGGATTGGCGCTGCCTTTCTTCCTGAGCGCCGTGGCTCTTACTTCCTTTCTGAGCTTCTTCACCAAATTCAGGAAATTCATTGGGCTGGTAGAAAAGATATCCGGAGCATTGCTGATTCTGGTCGGTTTATTGCTTTTAACTAACTCTTTTAACCTGCTTGTCCGTTATTTCTCCAAATTACTTCCCTGAGTTGCATATTCATACGGCGCCCCTACTATACTATGACTTTAAGGTCTAAGTAATATGCGGGCATCGGCTACCTTGGCCCCCTTCCCTTCCTCCAGCACCATAAGCGGATTTACATCCAATTCCTCTATCTCGCCGAAATCAGTCACTAATTGTGAAAGCCTCAGGAGACATTCGGCAATCGCATCCAGGTCGGAAGGGGCCTGGCCGCGCAAGCCTGCCAGCATCCTATAGGCCCGTATGGATTCTATCATTCTGATAGCGCTTAGTTCGCGTATGGGTGCCAATCGAAAGGTGACATCCCGCAAGGCCTCCACATATATTCCACCCAGGCCAAACATCAGGATAGGGCCGAAATGCGGGTCTCTTTTCATTCCTATGATTGTCTCTCGTGCACCTTTAACCATCTCAGCAATAGTAACGCCCCAGATGGAGGCTTTGGGCATTTTCCTTTTGACACTGCGCATCATCTCGCGATAGGCCCGTCTTATGCTTGACTCATCATCAAGCCCCACGCTCACGCCTCCCACATCAAACTTATGTATTACATCCGGCGAGGCTATCTTCATCACTACTGGATAGCCGAATTTCTGGGCGGCCTTCAAGCATTCTTCCACACTCGTGGCCAGGATGTAATCCACCACGGGAAAGCCATAGGCCTCCAGGACTTCCACGGCCTCGGCTTCGGGGATGTGCGTGCGTTTTTCTTCTCGCGCCTTTTTGAATATGGCTCGCACTTTGCGCTTTTTGACTTTGAAGGTCTTGAAAGCCGTGCGCGGACGCGTGGTCCAATCTGCGTACTGAGACATATTGCCGAGCGCCCGTGCCGCACTTTCCGGAAAGGTATAATGGGGAACAGCACCCTCCTCCAATATTTTCACGCCCTTGGATATATCCACCACGCCCATAAAGCAAGCCAGGATAGGTTTTGTCGCCCGGGTGCTTATCTGGCATATAACGCGGGCTATTTCTTCAATATCGGTCATTGTTTGCGGGGTGAGAATAACTATCACCCCATCCACCTTCCTGTCGGCGAGCACAGCGCGCAGGGCTATCTTGTAGCGGTCGTTTTGCGCATCACCAATTAAGTCAATGGGATTTTCTACAATGGCCTCTGCCGGCAATCGTTTTTTCATCTTAGCTTTAGTCTTGGGCGAAAGAGCGGCCATCTCCAGGCCGTATCTTATACAGGCATCAGTAGCCATTATTCCCGGACCGCCAGCATTAGTAACTATGGCCGCGCGGCGCCCCTGAGGTAAAGGCTGATTGGCAAAGGCCACTGCGCAGTCAAAGAGTTCCTCCACCGAATCAACCCTTAAGACCCCGGATTGGGCAAATATTGCGTCATAGACTTCGTCCGAGCCGGAAAGACTCCCGGTATGTGATGAAGCCGCCTTGGCCCCGGGAGGGGTGCGGCCTGATTTTACGGCCAATATGGGCTTTCTTCTGGCGATTTCTCCTGTAATATCCCAGGCCAGTTTTATGAAGGCCTTCCCATCCTCCACTTCCTCTAAATACATTAAGACCACATCTGTCTTGGGGTCTTCCGCAAAAGCGTGTAAGATGTCGATTTCATTCACATCGGCCTTGTTTCCCATACTAATGAATTTGGAAAAACCGAAGCCAGTCCCCTGGGCATAGTCCAGCACCGCGGTGCACAACGCCCCACTTTGAGAAAGGAAGGCAATATTGCCCCTTTTGGGAATGCTGCGGGCAAAACTTGCGTTGAGCGAAACCTCCGGGTCGGTGTTAATGACTCCCAGGCAGTTGGGGCCGACCAGGGATATATCGTGCCTTCTTACTATGCGCTTAACTTGCTCTTCTAACTGCACACCCCTTCCGCCCACTTCCTTGAATCCGGCGGAGATAATCACCGCACCTTTGACGCCTTTCTCGCCACATTCTTCAAGAACCTTGGGCACCACCTCCCGGGGCACAATTATCACTGCCAAATCTATCTCCTCAGGAATATCTTTTACGGAAGGGTAGCATTTGACGCCAAGGATGCCCTTGGCCTTAGGATTGACCGGATAGAGTATTCCCCGGTAGTTGTTTAAGAGGATATTGCGAAAGATGGCCTGACCCACGCTTTCCGGCCTTCGTGAAGCTCCGATTACCGCAATAGACTTGGGGCAAAAAATGGGACGAAGGTCTTCACACTCTTTCATAACCACCTCAGTTCAGTTCAAAAAAGCCAAATATAGATAATGAAAAACTAATGTCAGGACCATTATGCTGTGATTTTATCCAGGAGGCCACTCTGGGTCAAGAAGAAATAATATGGCCGTGTGCGCAACTTGGTGTCCATAAAGACTTGACCTGGTCCGGGTAAAGATTTAGAATTTATTTTCAGTACTCAATTTTTATGAATGAAGCCCACTTGAAAGACTGCTTGCGATGTCCATAGATACCGCCCGGCAGAACGGCCGGGAAAAAGAAAAACGGCCGTCCGGCCCTTTATTCATAAAAAGAAACTACTACTTGGGGATATTTAACGGCGTTTCTTATTCCTTCGGTCGACAGTTCATCAGTGCCCGCATAGTACTTTCCGAGTTCATTTACGAATTCACCCATTCCAGCACCCTGGTGGGGCTAACGGTCGCCCTGAATAGTGCCACGATGATATGGCCCCAACTTTTCGTGAGTAACTTAGTAGAACATCGGGCGCGCAAGAAACCCTTCTATGCCTTTTCCTGTCTGGTGCGCATTATAACCATTGCTTTTATCTTCCTTCTTCTGGCTCGAAGCGGCAGCAAACCGCGCAGTTATTTCTTTCCTCTTTTTTTTCTTCTCTACTTCATATTCGGTATTGGCACGGGTATCGGGATAATTCCCTTTTATGATATAATATCCAGAACCATCCCGCCCACCAAACGGGGCTCCTTCTTTGGCAACCGCCGGTTCTGGAGCGGGCTTTTGATGTTTCCCTTCGCCCTTTTCTTTGTGCATCGGGTGGTGCGCTGGCCCTTCCCTCAGAACTATCTCACCCTTTTTGCCGTAAGTTCATTCTGGGTGGTTATGGGACTGATTATTTTCCTTTTTGTAACTGAACCACCCGGCATCCCTCGAGCCCGGCGGTTGAGATTCAAATATCATTTAGCCTCTGGCTTTAGAACCTTAAGAAGAAACAAAAACTGTAGAAACCTGCTGCTGATGCGTTTCTTCGCCACTATAGGCGACTTGCCTATGGCCTTTTATATACCGTATGCCATAAAGATTTTGGGTTTGGTGAAGGTGAGCGGTATCTTTCTTGCCTTCTTCACCCTGAGTCGGGTTTTGCCGAGTCTATTTTGGGGGAAAATGGGCGACAGAAAAGGGAACAAATTTGTTCTGGCGATGAATGCCATCCTGGTGACCATAGCCCCACTTATAGCCATAGCAGCCGGCAGTCTTTCAAAAGTGGTGCATATAGGTGGATGGGAGGCAAATGTTGGAGAAGTGGTGCTTATTATGGCGCTGATGATAAGCGGGACGACTTTTAGCGGGCGATCCATCGCCCAGGTCAATTTCCTCTTGGAGATGGCGCCAGAAAGGCGCCGACCAAGTTTCATCGCCTTTATGAATACCTTCGCCTTCCCCCTTGCCTTTTTCCCTCTTTTGGGCGGTATTTTTGCCGATGCCTTCGGATTTAATCTGCTCTTTTTTATATCTTTCCTTTCCGGAATGGCTATGTTGTATTTCGTATTGCGCCTGGAAGAGGTAAGGAAGACATAATGTGGATAAAAAGGAAAACAAGGCGCATTTTTTGCCCGGGTCTCGGAGAAAGGAGGAGGAAGATGAGATCTCTTTCGTTATTTATGACGGCGATAGGGGTTATCTTTTTGAGTTTCCAGGGGCGTCCTCTGACCGAGGCTAAGATTAGTTCGTTGCCTCAGCCAAGTCTAAAGGGAGATGTTTCAGTGGAAGAGGCCCTGGCCAGACGCAGGTCCATCCGGAGTTTCAGCGAAGAGAAACTCACTACCGAAGAGATTAGTCAGTTACTCTGGGCCGCTCAGGGAATAACTCAAAGAGGGACCGGCTTCAGAACCGCCCCTTCCGCTGGCGCCCTTTATCCGCTGGAAGTTTACCTGGTAACCGAAGATGGCCTCTTTCATTATATGTCCCAGGGGCATCGGCTGGAGAGGCTCGAAGATAGTGACCTGCGAAATGAACTGGCCGGGGCGGCTCTGGGTCAGCGAGCAGTAAGAGAGGCCGCAGTAGATTTCGTGGTCACCGCCGTCTATTCCAGAACCACAAGAAAGTATGGCCCAAGAGGTGAAAGGTATGTCCACATTGAGGTAGGTCATTTAGGGCAAAATATCCATCTTCAAGCCGTGGCGCTGGGACTCGGTTCCCTCTCTGTAGGCGCCTTCAGCGATGAGCAGGTCAGGCGGGTATTATCCTTGCCCAAAGAAGAAGTGCCTCTTTATATCATCCCTGTGGGCCATCCAAAGTAGCGGCAGAGAACCACCCTACGAAAATAATCAAATCTATCAAGATTTTGCTTGACAAGAGAAGTGTTTTTCAATATTATATGATTAAATGCTCATAAACTCAAGGAGATGGAAATGGAAGATTTCCCTCATCGTTTGGTTGCCGACTATTTTGCCGCTTTATCTCATCCTATAAGGGTCAAAATCCTGGAGCTATTAAGGGATGGCGAGTGTTGCGTGTGCGAGATTTTCCCGGCCATAGGCGCTGAGCAGTCTAATACCTCCCGCCATCTGGCGGTGCTGCGTCGCGCGGGGATTTTGAAAGAACGCCGGGAGGGGGTAAAAGTATTTTATGCGGTAGCAGATAAAAAGGTTTTTGGCATTATCGATGCCGCAAAAAGAATAAGCGGGCAGCAAATATTAGCCCGGGCTGAGGCCTTGAGGTGAATTCGAGATGTTTCTGGGAAAGGAAAGATAGCGCTGTATAAAACGGCGGTCTTAACAAAGTTGATTTTTATTCTTATAAAAGTTTTGAGAATGCCGAAAAAGGAAACGATGACATGCAAGGAAAGTCACACCGGGTTGAACGAAGGCTGACGAGCTTTGAAAAATACCTCAGCATCTGGGTAATTCTTTGTGTCCTTACCGGCATATTGCTTGGCCGCTTAGCGCCGGGGGTGGCCAGGTCTCTCGATGGGCTGGCCATATATGTCAAAGGGGCCCCTGTAGTCTCTATCCCCATCGCTGTTTGTCTATTTTTTATGATGTATCCGATTATGGTAAAGGTAGATTTTGCCGCGGTGGCACAAGCAGGAAAAAACCCCAAACCGGTGCTTCTAACGCTCTTCGCTAACTGGGCCGTCAAGCCTTTCACAATGTATGCCATCGGTTTTTTCTTCCTCGGCGCCCTTTTTGTGGGCTTCATCGGCACCAGTGCCGTGGACTATGTCAAACTTCCTCCTGGCGCTGACTGGGCTGTTGGCAGCGTTCACGGAGCAGGTAAGGTAGTGATGCACCAGAGTCTAAAGATGCTTGAGGTTCCTTTGTGGCGAAGTTACCTTGCCGGATGCATCCTCCTGGGGATTGCTCCCTGCACGGCGATGGTGCTGGTTTGGGGGTACCTGGCCAGGGGGAATGATGCTCACACTCTGTTAATGGTGGCCATTAACTCTTTGTCTATGCTCGTACTCTACGGGCCGCTGGGCGGCTTTCTGCTTGGTGTGGGTCGGCTGCCCGTTCCCTGGCAGGCACTGCTTCTTTCCATTACCATCTATGTTGCGCTGCCTTTGGTGGCCGGATATTTCTCGCGCCGGTGGATTATCAAGACTAAAGGCCGGGAGTGGTTCCAGCAGAAATTCCTGCATCTTCTTACGCCGGTAGCCATCATCGCCCTCCTCGTTACCCTGGTTCTCCTGTTCTCCTTTAAAGGAGAAATCATCCTTGGACAGCCCCAGACCATCCTCTGGATTGCCGTTCCCCTTTTTATTCAAACCAATCTCATCTTCTGGATGACCTATGGTTTAGCAAGGCTTCTAAGGCTATCGTATGAAGATTCAGCACCTTCAGCGATGATCGGCGCGTCCAATCATTTTGAGGTGGCCATCGCCACAAGCACTATGCTCTTCGGCCTGGCGAGTGGTTCATCGCTGGCAACAGTTGTGGGTGTGCTCATTGAAGTACCAGTAATGCTGATGTTGGTCAAGATTTGCTTGAGAACTCAAGGGTGGTTTTCCCGTAGTTAACCGGGAAGGAGATAATTGCTGATGAAGACGGGTGTCCTTGCTGCCTTAAAGGAGATTAAGAGATGGCTTGAGAATAGAACTTAAAATTGCTCAAGAGGACCAGTTTTCATTCAGATTTAATAATTTTTTCTACAATTTTTTCAAGCGCCCGGGCAGCGAGATTCTGAGCATAGAAGAGGCTGTAAGGTTTACCTTCATCGCAGGCCGTTACTATAGCTGGGTCCATAGGGAGCCTCCCCAGGAAGGGTGCTCCCATCTCCCGGGCCATTCGCTCCCCTCCCCCGCTCTTGAAAGGCTCGATCCTCTTACCACAGTGAGGGCAAGTGAGACCGCTCATATTCTCTATAACTCCCACAAGCGAAAGATTAACCCGTCTGATGAACGAGATGCATTTACGCACATCCGATAGAGATATCTCCTGTGGCGTAGTCACAATAACGGCCCGGGCATCCGGGATAGCCTGGGCAATGGAAAGCGGTTCATCTCCTGTGCCCGGCGGCAAATCTATGACCAGATAGTCAAGCTCTTCCCATTTTACCTGGCCGATGAATTGCTTGATGGCGCTGCTTTTCAAGGGCCCACGCCAGATTATGGCATCATTTTCACTTTGCAGCAAAAAACCAATAGATACGATGCTCAATCCATCCAGCAGTTTGGCCGGAGTCATCAAGCCTTCTTTCGAGCCGAGCCGGGCCCGGTCCAGGCCTAACATTTTCGGGATGGAAGGCCCATGCAAATCCACATCCATAAGACCGACTTTAAATCTCCTCTTAGCAAGCCCTACGGCCAGGCTGCTGGCAATGAAGCTTTTGCCCACACCTCCCTTACCACTTATTACCATTATCTTATGTTTAATATGTTGGAGGCTTCTCTGAACAGCACGATTCAATTGATTGAGGTCAGACGCTCCGGTCGGGTAAGACTGACTGGCAGAGGGGGAGGTTCGCTCTCTTGCTTTGTTTTTCATATTAGGCACTGCCCTTTCTTTCCGGGAAGGTTCATTCATCTACTTTTCGGGCTGCAGTAATGATGTCTTTTCTTAGAATCTCACTGTCACAGCGCAGTCCTTCGGGAAGCGGAATCGGCCTTGCTCCGCAGGTTTCTTCTCTCATCAAACTAAAGCCTTGCTGAAGCAAAGCCTCTTTGAAATCTTTCTGCCTCCAAGGGAAATGTATCTCCTTCATCTCCCATGCGCAGTCCAGCTCTTCGTATTTAGTGAGAAATTCCATAGCGTCAGAAATATCCAGACGGTACTTATTTTCAGAAATCTGCTCCAGTTGGATAGGCCTGCCCACAAACTTTTCGGCAAAGCGCAAAAGCCTTTGCTTTGGTCTTTGGTCTTCGAACTTAAAGGTGACCTGACTGGGCTTTGGCCGCAAGTGGTCTTGGATTATGAGGATTCCTCCAGGCTTAAGCACGGAATGTGCTATTTCGATGGACCTTAAGCCGGCGTCCTCTCCGTTTATGGAAATAATCTCGTGCAATACCTTTATAAGAAGGGCCGAATCGATTGAATTTTCAAGGAAGACCTGAGCCTGGGCAGGGGCAACAAGGAGCGCTACATTGGGCAGTCTTTTTCCCTTTGCGGCGTGAACCTTTTCCCAAGAAATATCCAGTCCTACAATCAGACTATCTGGAAATGATTCCTGCAGCTTCTGCAGAATAGCGCCACCACCACAGCCAAATTCCACAATCTTCCCGGGTTGAATGAGGTCGTAGAAGCCAGCCAATTTTTCCATTTGTGGTCATCTCCGCAGCTCTTCTTGAAAAACCACCCTCATTATCTAACACAAGTCCCATCGGAACAAGGTGGCACGGCGCAAGGTGTATCGCGCCCGCAGCAGGTGCCTCCTGCAATTGAGGGGCCTGACTTGACAGAAACGGAAGGCACGGAAATGAGTTTGGCCAGCCTCTTGCTTCCGCAGGAAGGACAAGCCGGCTTTTCCTGCGCATTCACTTTCTTTTGAAAAACCTCGCTTACCTTGCCGCAATCTTCACATTTGTATTCGTAGATAGGCATTTTTGGCTGTCTCCAAGAATTGGTTTCGCCAGGCTTCAATGCTCACAGATGTTTTCTTCCAAGGCCAGAGTTCCTTGAAGATGTTGCCTTACCAGTTCCTCAGGCTCAAGGTTCGGTGCACCGGTGAGCACCTTTATTCCATATTGAGCAAAGATATCCAAAGCGCGAGGACCTATTCCGCCAGTGATAACCACGTCCGTTTCCTGTTCCTTAAGCCACTTGGGAATGACCCCGGGGGCATGCGGAGGCGGGTTACACCTTTCACCTGCCTTGAGTTTTCCTTGTTCAATGTCGAAAAAGGCAAAATAGTCGCTGCGGCCGAAATGAGGAGAAACTCGCCCTTGTATAACGGGAACGGCTATCTTCATCTTCTTCTCCCGGCTATTTTTGATAGCCTGCTTTTTTCAAAACTTTAGTTGCGGAAACATACGCCGGCGAATCCTCCGGTAAATCCAGAAGGGATTCTCCTTCTATAGTGCGTCTGGCCACCTCTTCATCTCTGAAGACACTGCCCAAAAACTTCGTCCCCTCGGGCAGCATCTCGGCCGCTGGCTCTGTACCCTGGGGAAAGATGTGATTGGCGACTATATAGAAATTTTCCGTGTGGATGCCGATGGCGCCGATGAGTCTCTTGGAGCGGCTAATATTGGCGAAGGATTTTTTCGTCCCGTCAAGGATGGCAAAGATGCTTTCCACCTGCGTGGTGATTCTGCGATTGAGGTGTTCCAATCCCGCGGGCGAATCAATTAAGGTGAAGTCATAATGCGGGGAAATCTTCTCCATCAAGGCCTTCAGCCAGTGATTGGGAAGACAGTAGCACCCGGCTGTCCACTTGGCCCCCAAGGCGAAGAAATCAAACCCCGGCCCTTCGTAGAGGCCTCCCTGGTGAAATAGAAACTCAATCTGGTCGGGCCGTGCTGGTATGGCCTTGCCCACGCTCTCATCCACTGCCGCGTCCCTGACATCGAAGATTATCTCGGATACGGTCCTCACACCCTCTTTTTCCAAATCCACACCGAGCATCATGGCCAGGGATTGGTCCGGGTCGGCATCAACCGCCAGGATGCGCTTCGCATCCTGAGGATGCTCAGCATCCGAAGGGCGCTTCCCATCGCGTAGATATTTGAGTGCCAGAGCAATAAAACTCGTCTTGCCCACGCCCCCTCTTCCTGTTGAAACAAGTATTCCCATATTGGGCAAATCCCCTCAAATGGACTTAGGCCAAAAATAGAATTATATCATATATAGCCCTCTTTGTCAATACACTCGTTGACGAGGAAAAGCGGCTTAGCCTTTTAGTTCTTTGAGTCTTTTCCTTATGGCCTCTAATTGCTGTTCGAGCATTTGGGCCTGCTGCTGGAGAAAGGCAAGTTCCTGCTCCGGGGACATCTGAGGCTGGGCTCCTGGCTGCTGGAATGCACCGGGGGCGGCCATCATTCCTCGACCCATTCCCCCACCCATACCGCGGCCCATACCTCTACCCATACCACCACCTCGACCCATACCGCCACCCATACCCATACCGGCGCCCATACCCATACCTGGAGCGAAAGGCATTTGGGTGCTAGGTTGGCCTGGGCCACTTGCCGGCTGGCCGGGAGCACCCGTGCCCATACCAAAATGGCCGGGCACATTGGGCTGTGAGGCAGCCCCTAAACTCCCTTTCTTGAAGGATTCAATTGCCTGCCGAACGGTGCCGGAAGCGCCGATAACCACCTGGATGCCAGCGGCCTGCAAGGTGCGGTAGGCGTTGGGTCCGCAATTGCCAGTGATGACCGCTTCAACATCGTTTTCCGCTATAAGTTGGCCGGCCTGAATGCCTGCACCGCCGCCCGCTGTGGCATAGGGATTTTGCGTAGCCTTGAAGTCAAGCGATTCAGCGTCAGCAAAGATGAAATACTGACATCTTCCAAATCTCGGATCTACCTGGGCATCCAGGTCAGCCCCGGTTGATGTAACGCAGATTTTCATACTTAGACTCCTTTTTTTCTGAAGAACACTTCAGTGCAGCCGTCTGGAGGCAAAAATAATTCACCTCCAGGCGGCCTCCCTTCAGGAACCTTCCTCGGAAAGTTCCTTAATCCTGGCGTGGATGCTGTCAATCTGTTTTTCCAGGGCATCGGCCTGGGTCTTGAGGAATTCAAGTTCCTGTTCCTTGCTCATCCCGGGCCAGGCCCCGGGCGTAAATCCGGCGGCAAAAGGCGCCCCGGCAGAACCCGCTCCAGGCGTAAAGGCCGGATAAGGAACTTGCCCCTGCTGAACACTTTGCCAATAGGCTTGCGCCTGAGGTGTAGGCCACTGCCCGCTCGTCAGGAAACTCGCGCAGGGACCCAGGCCCGTAGGGCTTCTTCCTATCCAGCCCGGGCTAAACCCGAAGCGCATCCAGCCAGGAAGTCCGGTGAGTTGGTACATCCACCTATATCCGCCCGGCATGATTCACCCCTCCTTTCTTGCAAAACGAGTAAATTAATGTGCTAATGGGCATTTACTACCACCAACGCCTCATACCGCGGCCTATGCCCATGCCTCGGCCTATGCCCATGCCTCGGCCTATGCCTCTGCGCATACCGAGACCTAAGCGCGGCCGCATGAACCCCCCGTAATAGGGTGCATAAGGCAGCCCTCGGCCATAGCCAACAGGCATTCCAGCCGAGTAAGGATAGTCATAGGCGCCATATGCAGAAGGGTATCCTGCAGCCCCGTAGCCATAGGGATAGCCATAGGCGCCAGAGCCAGAAGGATATCCGTAGCCCCCTAACCTTCCCAGGGCTAACCCCCCGGGCATTGGATTGGCAAAGCCAGGCACAGGAAAACCAGCACAAAAACCTGCAGCCCTTCCCGTCATAGGTCCCATACCCCAGGGACCGGTTCCGTCTCCACCAGGCATTTCATTCACCCCCTTTCGCTTTCTGCACTAATCCTTTGTCGAGTCTCTTCTACTAAAGTGACCTGAAAACCGACAACTATTCACGGGCATTGCGGCCAAAGCCAGCTCGCCCGCCTCCTCTGGCATACCCACGGTCCTCCTCGGCGCGACGGATGAAATTGCTTCCACAATTGGGGCAATTTGCGGGCCTCGGCGTGCCGTAAGGAACCTCCCAGGAATGCCCGCAACCGCCGCATCCGAATTTCCTCATTGCCACCTCGTAATTTCCTCCTTGAATGCTTAATGCCTTGCCATTAATTAGCGCCTGGGCCACCTTCTTTCTCGCCTCTTCCACGATGCGCCCGAAAGTGGCCCGGGAGATGTTCATCCTTCCCGCGGCCTCTTCCTGGCTTAAACCCATAAGGTCGGCCAGACGGAGCGCCTCCAGTTCGTCCACGGTTAGCCCAATTCTTTCTAACCCCTGCCTCCAAGGCCCCGGAGGGCCAAAGGAGTTATGTAAAGGCCTCCAGCCTACGCGCCGTCTTTTTCTTGGTCTGGGCATAGCCACTCCAATAGTTTTGAGCATATGCTCATAATAAGTATACCCTATGGATAGGCATTGTCAAGGCAAAAAATGGCAAAAAAATCCGAAAATTTTGTTTGACACGGAGGCGAAGCCACCATATATTAGAAAATGCGAATATACTAATAGGGTACCGCTATGGAAGAAATGGTACAGGTCTTTAAGGCCCTTTCCTCTGAACAGCGGATGAGGATTGTTGAGGCCCTCAAGGAAAAGCCCCTTTGCGTTAACGCCCTGGCCACGAGGCTGGGTATGAGGCAATCGGCGGTTTCTCAGCATTTGCGCATCCTGCGTGCGGCAGGTCTGGTTAAGGGCGAAAAACAGGGCTACTGGGTTCATTATTCGCTGGATGGTCAAAAGCTTGAACGAAGTTTGCAATATATAAAGGAATTCTTAGGATTTGATAATTTCCCCGGTATATAGAGTTCATCTATGAATGTTCTGAAAAAATATTTAGTCCGCATGTGCGCAATTGTTGCTATCTATTTTGTGCTCGGGTTTGGTGCGCACCTCGTTGATGAGGTCTTGGATATGCCCCATCCTTATTGTGGACCACACACCTCCTGGTTTAGACTTGCACTTTACCGTGGAGTTCATCTCGGCATTATCTTTGCAGCAGCGATATTTTTTATTGCCAATCTGAGTGTGGTCGTTGACTGGGTAAGGGCAACTGGCCCACGGCCATTGAGGGAAGACCTGGATATGGACTACTATCCCAGATTCTGGCAGGCGTCTCGCTGGCTGCGCTCCCGGCTTTCTCGGCTTGTGCTTATAGCCGGCTTTTTAGTCATCGTGGGCTACTGGACAGCGACAATAATTTGGATTTGGGAGGCTGAGCAAAGCCCCCACGGAATGATCTCGCCTCCGCATCGGATATCATCCGTTATCTGTTTTGGTTGGAGTGTTGCTTGGTTGGCAGACTCACTGCAACGAAAAAGCAAGAGTACTGTTGTAGGTTCCGTACTCTTTATGATGCTGACTTCTTGGCAATTATATGTTGTCGGAGTGTATCCATTAGTGGGATAGAGGTGTGGATGACAAGTGTGGGTAAAGAAGAATGGGCGATAGTTGTCTCGGGGCTTACTAAGCACTATGGCGAAGTCGTTGCCGTAGATGAAGTGAGTTTCAAGGTGCCTCAGGGCGAGATATTCGCCCTTTTGGGCCCGAATGGTGCCGGGAAGACTACTACTATCAGGATGCTGGTGGGTTTGAGTTGCCCGACCGCCGGTGATGCGCAGGTGGCTGGCTTTGGTATTGGGGCCGACCTGGTGAGGCTTAAAGAGACCGTCGGGGTGGTGCCTGAAACCTCCAATCTTTACGAAGAACTGACGCTGCTGCAGAATCTTATTTTTATGGCTGAACTCTACGGAGTTCCCAGGGGCGAGCGCCGAGGGCGTGCGGAAAGGCTTCTGGCAGAATTTGGGCTTCTGGATATGCGGGAGACAATATTCAGGAATCTTTCCCGGGGTTTTAAGCGCCGGCTAACCATTGCCGCAGCGCTTATCCATTCCCCTCAGGTGCTTTTTCTGGACGAACCTACGCTGGGTCTGGATGTGATGGCGGCACGCAACTTGAGGGAGATGATTCGAGAACTCAATCGTGACGGCACCACGGTTTTTTTGACCACCCATAACATCCCTGAGGCTGAGGCCCTGGCCAACCGCGTAGGCATCATCGTTAAAGGACGACTCATTGCGCTTGAGTCACCGGAAGCACTCAGGCTCAAGGCCCAGGCCGCCACCATTATTGAACTTAATCTGGAGAGGCTGCCCGAACCGGTCATTGAAGACTTTTCCGCCCTCCCCTTTGTGAGCCAGGCTTATAAGGAAGGCGATAGTCGTCTGCGGGTCGTTCTTGAGGAGGTTACCTCCCCGGCCCGAGAAGCCCCGGCCGGGCCGGCAGGCATATACGAGGTCATTCAATTGGCGCAAAGTAAAGGCCTTAGGATTCGGTCGTTATCCACGATAAGGCCGACATTGGAAGACGCCTTTGTGCAACTGACCGGCGTTGAAGCAGAGGTAATGAGGATGGATAAGGTTTCCTCTCCGGGCGCAAGGCCGGGAAGTTCTGGAGGCGGAGATTGATTCTTAATCAATTAGCGAAGAGTTTCCACATCGCCAGGAAAGATATCCGGGCGTACTATCTCAAACCGCCGCTAATTACCTGGGGGCTTATGTTTCCGGCAGTGATTATCCTGGCGATGTATCTCAAGGACCCGCAGGGAATCCAAAGGATAGCCCCGGGGCTCATTGCGATGACGCTTCTTTTCGGCAATACTTCAATGGCGGCCATTGTAGTTACCTTTGAAAAGCGGATTGGGGCCCTGGAAAGACTTCTTCTGGCGCCGGTTTCCCGGCCTGCGCTAATCGGGGGTAAGGTAATGAGTGCGGCGGCCTTCGGGCTGCTCACCAGCACCATAATCAGCATAGGCTATATTGTTATTTTCAAGCATATGCCGCTTAGGCCGGGGCTACTGGCCTTAACGCTTCTTTTAGGGTCGGTTCTTTTCGCTTCCTTAGGGACATTCATATCTCTTGCCGTCAAGGAAGTCTTTGAGGCTATGACTGTATGCAATTATGTGCGGTTCCCTTTAATTTTTGTAAGTGGCGTATTTACGAGCATAAAGGTTTTACCGCGGCCTCTTCTGCCCATTGCCTACATTTCGCCTCTTTCCTATGCGGTAGATGGGGTGCGGCAGTCTTTTGCAGGTGAAGGAGGAATTTTTCCCATCTATCTTGACCTGATATTGCTTGCCTTATATGGATGTCTATTTTTCGTTCTTGCGGTATGGGGCTTAAAGAGGCGAATTCAAAAGGAATACTGAGAGGAGGTGAAGAAGATGTGTGATAGGGTAAAAAAATCCGGGTGCGAACATTCAGAAAGGTTAAAAGGGAGGCCAGAGGATTGCACTGCGGAGCAGATTAGAGAGTGTCACGGCGAGGTGAAGGGCCATCCTTGCGTAAAGAAAAGCAAGTAGAAGTTCGCGCTACTAAATCAGGTAGCCAAATAGCGCAGGAATCGGAAGAAAATTAAAAGAGTTCTTTTTGTTCTGTCTCCTTCTTTTCTTCTTCAGCGAAGATGTTGATTTTGCCAAAGACGCCATCGTAGCCGGGCACAATCTGAAGACGGGCCTCCCTCACCCTTCTTATCCCCTCCGAGACCCTGGGCGAGGCCAGTTTTTCAATCTCTTCCTCAGGGACATTCAGAAGCATATCCAGTTCGCTTCCCAGATGCAAGATGAGCCGCTGATATTCTCCTTCCACTGCTTTGGTATTTACTCCCTGAGATAAGGCCTCAGCAATTATCTCCGATAGCGGAACGAGATGCCGGGCACCGATGGCATCCTGGGGAGTGAAACCTTCGGGTCTATCGGCAAGACTTTCTACCCGATGCATTACCCCCACGGTGAGTCGGCGTCCGCAGACCGGGCAGATGTAATTGTGGCTTTTGGTTTCAGCCGGCGAAAAGAGCACGCCGCAATTTCGGTGTCCGTCATAGTGATATTTTCCTTCCTGGGGGAAGAATTCAATGGTGTAAAGAAAGGCATTTCTATTTTTTGTTTTGAGCGCCTCTATAATCTCATAATAATCCAGAGCGCAGTCAAAGACATTGGCCTCGCGGCCAATTTTTGAAGGAGAGTGGGCGTCGGAATTGGAGATGAGGGTTATCTCATCCAGGGCAGAAAGCCGCCAGTTCATCTGAGGGTCGGAGGAAAGGCCGGTCTCAATGACCCGGATGTAGCCGGCCTCTTCCTCAAAGCATTCCTCAATGGAATCAAAGCCCGAATTAGCGCCGAATAGGGAAAACCAGGGCGTCCAGACATGGGCCGGCACGATGAGGATGTCGGGAGAAATATCTCTTACGATTCTTACCAAATCCTTGACTGCGAAACTGAAGGTGGGCCGGCCGTCCGCGTGCAGGTTTCCTCGTTTGGCCAAAGCGGCGTTAATCTCTTCTGCAACTTGAAAAGTCGGGGCGAAGAGCATGGTATGAATCTTGCGCAGTTTTCCGCCCTGAGTGAAGATGTTGTTCACCTCGGCAGTCAGGATGAAATGAACCTGTTTATCCTTTGATTCCGGTGGATTTTTGAGGAGAAATAGGCCGTTTCCGCCGGCGACAAGTTTGGCCTTAAGTTCTGCGAAATAGGCAGGATGAGTAAAATCTCCCGTGCCCAGAAGTGCGATGCCTTTGTTTAGAGCCCAGCGAGCCAGAGTCTCTACCTCCATATCCTTGCTGGTAGCCCGGCTATATCTGGAATGGACATGAAAATCAGCGATAAATGACAAGTGCAAAACCTCCAGTCGTGTGCTCAGGGACTGAATTTTTTTCTGCGAAGTTCTATCCCCAGACGGACCAGAGCAGCTTCAAAATCGGCAAAACGCCAGCCAGCCAGTCTATTCTTGGCCCAGAATTTTTTTAGAGAACGAAGAACCTGCTTGGGGTCTTCTTTGGAAGAAATTATGCCCAGTTTTTCGGCCGCATCCATAACCAGACCGGAAGGCACCGGCTCGGCCTTTTTCCATATGCCGCGCAGTTCGCGCACGAAGATATTCACTGTAACATCGCCTATGCCCTTACCCAGGGCCTTAATCCTTTTTCCTAAATCTTCTGTATCTTTGGCCTTGCGGTGAAGCAGATTCAAATCTCCGCCATAATTTTCCTTAAGGGCCTTCATAACCTCCAGAAGTTTGGTGGCGGTCTTGAAATCATAGCGCACATAGCCGCCCTCATCAAGCAGGGCCACCAGGCCATCCCAGCCGGTAGCCAGGATTTTCTCCGGCGTAAGCACCCCCTCTTTTTCAAAGACTTTATAGGTAGAAGTGGCAATGGTTTCGGAAATGCGCGCGCCATAAAGAATGGAGGCCAGAAACCATTTGAAGATTTCTTCCGACCTGCCGGAATCAAGATTGTTATTCAGAGCCTTGGAAAATCTCCCGCTGGCAGAGCGCAGCATCTCCAGAGCCTTACTATATTCAGGCATCTGGGCCTTTTCCTTCTGGTCTCCGGCTTATAATGTTCTGGGCAATTTCTTTCAAATCAGTATCCGATATGCTGGCCTTTTTATCGGCAAGGCGTCTTAATCTATCCAGGGCTTGTTTAAGTTCTATTTCGCTGAGGTCAAATCCGGCCTCTTCAAGTTTAAATTTCAGAAAGTGGCGGCCGATATGTTTACCCAGGAGAAGCTCGGGCGATTGGGCACCAACTTCTCGGGGGTCAAAGATGAGATAGGTTTCTTGGGCCTTCAGTATTCCGGCCTGGTGGATGCCGGCTTCGGTAGCAAAGACATTATCGCCGACAATAGGTTTATAAGGCCAGATGGGTATGCGGGTTAAGCGAGCCACCATTTCGCTCAACGAAGAAAGTTTTGTGGAATCAAAACGCACCTTGACGCCGAATTCATCTGAGTGCACCTTCAGCGCCATCACCACTTCCTCAAGTGCGGCATTTCCTGCCCTTTCACCGATGCCATTTACAGTGCACTGAACGATATTTGCTCCGGCAGCCACCGCGGCCAGAGTATTTGCCGTGGCCAGCCCCAGGTCGTTATGGCAATGTACTGCCAGAAGGGCGTCCCGGATGTTTTTCACATTTTCGTTTATACCCTTGATGAAAGTGGTCATGGTTTTCGGTGTGGCAAAACCTGTAGTGTCGGCAAAGCCAATGCCAGAGGCCCCGGCTGAGATGGCTTCCTCATAGATTTGGAAGAGAAACTCCGGTTCGGTGCGGGAGGCATCCTCAGCTGCGAAAGACACGATGTCAAAATATTTTCTGGCATACTTTACGGAAGAGCGCGCTATCTCCAAAATCTCTTCCGGTGTTTTCTCCAGTTTGAATTTGCGATGAATGGGCGAGGTGCCCAGGAAGATGGAGACCCCGGCCTTGCGGCGAGACAGACCCTCAAGGGCGCGAGCGGCCTTATCTATGTCCTCCTCTCGGGCCCTGGCCAAGGCGGTGACAATTGCCCTTCTTAGCCCCTGGGCCACGAGACACACGGTTTCAAATTCCTCCCGGGAAGAGATGGGGAATCCGGCATTGATGGAGTGAACACCGGCCTCTTCCAGTTTGCGGGCAATGGAGAGTTTCTCTTGAGGGGAAAATGAAACACCGGGCATCTGCTCGCCTTCCCGCAGTGTGGCATCGCTGACGAGGATGGCTCCTTTTTCCTTTAGCGAGTGAACGATGACCTTTCTAACCCGTTCTTTGAATGCGAAGGTGACCAAGGCAGTCCCCTTTTCCAGGGCAAAAGTATACTTTTCATTACTTTTTAGCAAAACACCTGAGGAAATTCAAGAAAAAGTCGCTCAAGAGGCGCAACTTTTGCTGACGGCTCCATTTGCCTTGACAAGGCCCTGCCCCGATGAGAAAATAAAACTGTCAAATTTTTTGTCCGAAGAGATAGTGGGCATGCTCAAATTTCTGGCCGACGATATGGTGGGGAAATTGGCCCGGCGACTGCGTCTGGCTGGCTACGATACCCTTTATTTTAAGCATATCGACGACGGCCAGATGGTCACCCGCGCCAGAGCAGAAGAGAGAATCATAGTAACCCGGGACAGGAAACTGGCGGATAAATTTCATCTGGAGAATGTTTACATCGTCGGCTCTGAAGTCCCGGCCGAACAGTTCAGGCAAGTGGTTAAGGCCTTTGACCTGGATGTAAAGTCGGAAGCATTCAGCCGCTGCTTGGAGTGCAATGAACTCCTTGTGCCAGCAAAAAAAGAGGACCATAAGGCCGAAATTCCACCTCGCGTTTACAGGCTTCACAATACATTTTTCCGGTGTCCGGGATGTAAGAAACTATACTGGCGGGGAAGCCACTACGCCCGGCTTAAGGAAATGTTGTCGGCATCTGAGGGTGAAAGTTAGCGGCTTTCAATTTTGAGTGAAACTGACTTATGGATAGCATAAAATTTTTGGGAACGGCCGGGGCGCGGTTCGTAATGATGAAGCAACTCAGGGCCTCGGGTGGGACCTGGCTTGCGCTTTCCCAGACCAACATACTTATTGACCCGGGCCCGGGAACTTTGGTTAAATGCTGGCGCTCCCGGCCCAAACTCGACCCTTCCAAACTCGAGGCCATCGTCCTTTCCCACAAACATCTTGACCATTCCGGAGATATAAATGTAATGATAGAGGCGATGACGGATGGCGGCTTCAAAAAGAGGGGGCTCGTCTTCGCCCCCAGGGACGCTTTAGAAGAAGACCCGGTTATCCTGCACTATCTGAGAGATTATCCTGAACGCATTGAAGTTCTTGAAGAAGGCGAAAAATATGAAATAGGCCCGGTGACGCTGGAAGTGCCCAAGCGCCATTTGCACAGCGTAGAGACCTACGGGCTAAATTTTTCCACCAAAAAGCGAAGCATTTCCTTTGTGACCGACACCTACTTTTTCCAGGAAATTTCCGAAATCTATCCTGGCGAAATTCTGGTAATAAATGTGGTGCGCTTGCAGAAGGATGATAGAAAAGATATTCAGCACCTGAATTTGGAAGATGCAAAGCGTATTATTGCCCAGGCCAAGCCTAAACTGGCCATTCTCACCCATTTCGGGATGACCGTTATCAGGGCCAGGCCCTGGGAATTGGCCGAAAAGATAGAGGAGGAGTTGGGCATCCGTGTGGTAGCGGCAAGAGATGGTATGAGCATAAACCTCGATGAAATTTAAGTCTCTTCCGGCTGCAAAAATCTTTCATCAACAGGATATATTCCGTCCATACAGGCCTTGCAAAGGCCCGGGTGGCCTATGGCCTCTTCCAAAATCTCTACCGAAGGATAGCAAACCGAATCTGCCCCGAGTTTTTTGGCCACCAGTCTTCCCACCTCATCGGCAGGCATTTTATGAAACCCGTAGGCGGCGTAGACCTTACTCTGGGGGTCTTTGAAGCAGGGGTAGCAAAGAGCCGGGCAGGAGATGACCAGATGAACCTCTGTGGCCCCGCTTCTCCTCAACTTATATATCATACCGTCGCGAACCACAGTTCCCCGGACAATGCTGTCATCGCCCAGGGCTACCCTTTTATCTTTTATCATTTCCCGAATTATGTAAAATTTTGACCGCGCGGCTTTTATGCGCTCCTCGGGGTCTTCAACCTGGAAAGTTCGTTTAGCCCCGGGGTTTTTCACTACGGCCTCTTCAAAAGGCTTACCCAGGGCTTGCGCATATCCCAGGGCCACGCCTCTGCCTGAATCCGGGGAAGCAATAACCATATCTATGGAGAGGGGATATTTTTCCGCCAGAGCCTGGCCCAGTTTTTTTCTCACCAGATAGACATTGCGGCCTTCGATGGAAGAAGTGGGGTCAGCGAAATATACCCATTCAAAGGCACAATGGGCATGGTCGTCCTTTTTCAATTTTTTAGACGCCAGGCCATCTTTTGAAATTACGATTACCTCTCCGGGCTCTACATCCTTTAGATATGAGGCCTCCACAGCATCCAGCGCCTTGGTTTCTGAGGCCACCATATATTCATTATTTTTTTTGCCGAGGCAAAGTGGTTTTATCCCCTTGGGGTCTCTGAGACACACCAAACTCAAATCTTTCGGCCCTTTCACCATAATGACCAGATTATAAGAACCCCGACCCTGGAGAGTGTCCATAAGTTTTTCGGCAGCGATGAAGATGTCGCCGGTTTCCTCCAGATGCTCAAGAAACATATTTTTGATGACTTCATCGTGTTTTTCAGCAAATCCTAACAGGGCGCCGTCCATAGTTAGTGACAGTGAAAAGCGTTTGCCCTCCACCTCCACCGGTTGGATATTTTCCATTTCCTCATAGAACGTCTGGCCGATGCCCGCATAGGGTTCTATGGCATCCAAAAAGGGAATTTCATCCTTGAGAAAATAATATACGAGACTCGGCCCCTTCTTGGTGAGAATTTTATCCTTGGCAACAGAGACGCCGCAGCCCTCCTCGCCTCGATGCTGAAGCGCAGTGAGGCCGTAGAAAAGTGTGTCCATAATGCTCTTTTTATCAAGAGAATAGACTCCCAATATCCCAGACATTCCCCATCCTTTCTTTCGCTTTTTTGCCCCTTTTAGGCGCAGGGTAGTCTTCGAGCATCTTGAAAACCATATCATAATGGAAAATTTGCCTGGTCTCAAGCATTTTATTTATTCCCTCTAAGCCTCTATGGGCCAAACAAAAGCCCGGGACAAGAACCATTTATGTTTTGCAAATGCGGCCTTTTTTGATAAAATTATTTTTTGGGGATGCTTGAGGCCAACTGGTTCTGCGACACGGCAGGAGAATTTATGGGCAAAACTATAGCGGAAAAGATAATAAGCGAACACGCCGGTAAGGAAGTCTCGGCAGGCGAATTTGTGGTGGCCAATGTGGATCTGGCCTATATCCACGACGGCACCGGGCCTCTGGCCGTGCGCCAGATGAAGGAAATGGGCCTGGAGAAGGTATATGATACTGAAAAGGCGCTTGTCTTTTTGGACCATGCCTCGCCCTGTCCCCGCCAGGAACTGGCAAATGCCCACCAAATGCTGCGTGAATTCGCCAGCCGAACCGGCGCCACACTCTACGATGTGGGAAGAGGCATCTGTCATCAAATTGTGGTGGAAAGTTTTGCCTCTCCCGGCGACCTTATCGTGGGCGCAGACTCCCATACCACTACCGCGGGAGGGCTGGGGGCCTTTGCCACTGGGATGGGCTCGACCGATGTGGCCGTGGCTATGGCCTTAGGGCGCACCTGGCTGCGCGTGCCTGAGACTATCCGCATCCAGGCGAGTGGACGCTTTCCCCCGGGAGTTTATTCCAAAGATTTAATACTTCACATAATTGGTCAAATCAAAGCGAAAGGCGCTGTCTATAAGGCCCTGGAGTTTACAGGAGAGGCCGTGGCGGATATGCCCCTTCCCGAGCGTTTGACTATGGCCAATATGGCAATTGAGGCCGGGGCCAAGGCTGGCCTTTTCCCCACCGATGATGAGACCAGAAGGTTTCTGGAAGAGATGGGTCGGGGAGAAGATTTTCGCCCCATCGCTTCCGATGATGACGCCCGGTTTCAAAAGACGCTAAAGATAGATGTGAGTAGTCTTGCCCCCACCCTCAGCGTGCCGCACTTTGTAGATAATGTGAAGACCATAGACGAAATTGGAGAGGTCAAAGTTGACCAGGTATTCATAGGCACCTGCACCAACGGACGCCTGAAAGATTTCCACATAGCAAAAGAGATGCTTGAGGGCCGGCAGGTCTCCCCGGGCACCAGGCTCATAATTATCCCGGCTTCCCAGAGGATATATCTGGAGGGTGCAAGAGACGGCACCTGGGAGGCCCTGGCCACCGCCGGCGGGTTGGTCAATTCGCCGGGTTGCGGGCCCTGTGTGGGGGTGCATCAAGGAGTTCTGGCAGATGGTGACGTATGCGTTTCCACCCAGAACAGAAATTTCAAGGGCAGGATGGGAAATCCCAACGCTTTTATTTATCTGGCCTCACCGGCAGTGGCTGCGGCTACGGCGATAAAGGGGAAAATCGCCGACCCCCGGGAATTTTTTTAACTTTTTCTTTGCCAGAGAATTAAATGTGGGGAAGACCCTTTGGAAAAAGGGCCTTTCCCCACACTGCTTTCCTAAACCTTAAGGAGTAAGGTTTTTTGGAGGGAGTATGAGGGACGCCTTTTTTTCAAAAAAGGTTCCCTCACTTAGTTTTAACGAAAGGAAGTCTAAATGGTACTGAAGGGCAGGGTCTGGAAATTCGGCGATGGCGTTAGCACGGATGATATAATTCCGGGGAGATTTTTTCACCTGCGGTCAAATCTGCCGGAACTGGCCAAGCATACCCTGGAAGACCTGCGGCCGCAGTTTGTGCCAGAGGTGAAATCAGGGGATTTTGTAGTGGGTGGCGAAAATTTCGGTCAGGGCTCATCGCGGGAACACGCGGCTCAGGTGCTTAAATCAAAAGGGGTGAACGCGGTCCTGGCTAAAAGTTTCGCCAGGATATTTTTCCGTAACGCCATAAATGTGGGCCTGGCAGCAATCATCTGCGATACCGACGAGATCGATGAAGGCGACGAGTTAGAGATTAACCTTGAAAAAGGCATAATAACCAACCTCAGCAAAAAGAGAGACCTGACTTTCACCCCCCTCCCCCGGGTAATGGCGTGCATACTTTCCGACGGCGGCCTGGTAGCGCACATCAAAAAGCAGGGAGAGTTCAAGTTGGATTAGTACCCCGGATAGGGCAAT
>Ga0111219_1007_pt1 | contig 34004 bp, 20 predicted proteins | sample DeeMarSWOR152_54_FD_80368 | JGI IMG/M metagenome (GOLD analysis project Ga0111219, IMG submission 80368) | Planctomycetes bacterium DG_23
CGAATGACGAGTGACGAACCTATTGGCCTCGAAGGGGGAAGCCTTTCTTATGCAGATGCTTTATTATTCTTTCTTCTTCCCGGTCAACTTCCTCACCCGTGAGCGTCTTTTCTGGCGAGCGAAAAAGAAGTGAGAAGGCGATGGACTTTTTGCCCTCGCCCAGCGCATATTCATCGAAAAAGGAGATTTCTTCCAAAAATGCGGGTTTCACTTCTTCGACAGCGGCCTTGAGGTTTGCCCAGGAGACCTCGTCATCGGCGACCACAGCCAGGTCGCGTCTGGTCGCGGGGAAGCGGGGAAGCGGCCGGTAACGCTTTCCCATACGCGCCGCTTCGGCCAGAGAGGCAAAATCCAGTTCCGCCACCACCGGGCTTGAACTGAGGTCAAAAAGGCCGCGGAGATTTTCCGAAATAACGCCCACTATGCCTATGAGTTCATCATTTATAAAAATCTTTGCCGAATGCATGGATGCAAGAAAGGGGATTTCGGCCGGGACAATTTCTGTATCTTCCAGGAGCCCCAGGGCCTCAAAGATGCCTTCCAACACGCCTTTCAGGGCGAAAAAATCGCCATCTTGCAGCAGGGCGAGGTGCGGTTTCTCTATGGGCAGTTTGCCCTCCGCTTTTTGCGAGAGATAGGTGTGGGCCAGTTCATAAATCCTCAAATCCGTGATGCCCCGGTCTTCGTTAGTCTTTTTGACCCGAAGGAGCCCGGGAAGAAGCGTGGTTCTGAGGAGCGGCCTTTCTTTATCTATGGGGTTGGAAATGGAAAGGACTTCTCTTGAAGCGGCGAAGGCTTCAAGGACACGAGCGCTTTCAAAACTTATGGTCATCACCTCATAGAATCCGGCGCCAAGGAGTACGGAGCGAGCCTTTTCGGCCACTATGGCCTCGGGGCGCTTTTTGCTCACGGCCTGGGCAAGGCGGCTACGCTCGCTTATTTTGTCAAACCCGTGGATCCTGGCTACCTCTTCAATAAGGTCTACCTCCCGCTCGATGTCCGGGCGAAATGAGGGGATTTGAAGCGTGATGCGGTCGCTGGTGGCCTCAGTTATGGCGAAACCAAGCCGCTCCAGGATACCTTTCACCTCATCTTCGGGGATTTCCAGGCCCAGGAGTTTATTCACCCGGGCCGGCCTGAGGGAAACCGTTTTTGGGGCAAGGTCCAGATAATTTACATCAATTAAGCCGGGAGCGACCTTGCCGGAGCCAATTTCAGACATCAAAGCAGCCGCGCGACGGCTGGCCCAGTCCGTCCCCCTGGGGTCAACGCCTCGCTCAAAGCGATAGGAGGAATCTGAAGTAAGCGCCAGCGCTCGGGAGGTGCGGCGGATGGAGGCCGGGCTGAAATAGGCGCTCTCCAGCAGCACGGTCTTGGTGCGCTCACTCACTTCTGTTTCCAGCCCGCCCATTACCCCGGCCACAGCCACGGGTCTTTCTGCATCGCAAATGGCGAGCATCTCGCCACTTAGAGCGAGTTCTGTGCCGTCTATGGTGACAATTTTTTCTCCGGCCCGGGCCCGGCGCACGATGATTTTTCCCTCTTTTAGTTTATCATAATCAAAGGCGTGCAGGGGCTGGCCGCATTCCAGCATAACGAAATTGGTGATATCAACGATGTTGTTCACCGGCCGAAGACCCAGGGCCACCAGGCGCGCTTTGAGCCAGGCGGGTGAATCTTTTACTTGCACATCGTAAATGATGCGGGCAATATAACGAGGGCACAAATCGCGGTCAAAAATCTCCACACCGGTCCAATCAGAAACCGTCTTGCCGGTTTCCTGTAATTTAATCTCAGGAATCTTAAGGGGTGCGCAGGTTGCCGCGGCAATCTCCCGGGCGAGACCCATATGGGAAAGGGCGTCCCCGCGGTTGGGGGTAATCTCCAGTTCCAGGAGGAAATCCTCAGCCTTTTTTTCTATGGCCTCACAGCCGAAGCCGAGCATAGTGAAAAGTTCGGCCGTCCCTTCAGGAACCAGGTCGAAATCGCAGTAGTCTTTAAGCCAGGAGAAAAGAACTTTCATAGCGTATTAAAATTGCCTCAGAAACCTGAGGTCATCCTCGAAGAATAATCTGATGTCATCTATGCCGAATTTGAGCATAGCCACCCGTTCCACCCCGAGGCCGAAGGCAAAGCCAGTATATTTTTCCGTATCATAGCCCACGGCCTCGAATACTTTGGGGTCAACCATACCAGCGCCCAGGATTTCTATCCAGCCGGTCTGGCCGCAGACCGCACAGCCTTTGCCCTTACAGAGGAAGCAGGATATATCCATATCCGCGGAGGGCTCGGTAAAGGGAAAGAAACTGGGGCGAAAGCGCGTCTTTACCTCAAAGCCGAAAACTTCGCGGGCGAATATGGAAAGAACCGTCTTGAGGTCGGCCATTGAAACATCCTCATCTACCATCAGGCCTTCTATCTGATGGAACATAAAATGATGGGTGGCGTCAACGGTATCCGGGCGATAGGTGCGGCCGGGGATGAGCACACGAATGGGCGGCTGGGCGGCTTCCATAACCCTGATTTGCACCGGAGAGGTGTGACTGCGCAAGAGAACATCTTCTTTCACATAGAAGGTATCGTAGGGGTCGCGGGAAGGATGGTCGCGGGGGATATTGAGGGCGGTGAAATTATAATATTCCAGTTCCACTTCCGGACCTTCGACCACGGAAAAGCCCAAGCGCGAGAAAACATCAATGATTTCTTCGGTAATCTGGGTTATGGGATGAAGATGCCCCTGAGGGGGTCTCTTTCCGGGGATGGTTATATCTTTTGATTTGACAATTTGTCCTTTGATTCGTGGGCCGACCTGGCGAAATTTGCGGGGGAATCTGGTCTTGGCCTCATTTATGAGCCGGGAGACTTGCTTTCTTACCTCATTGGCCAGCCGCCCTACCTCCGGCCGCTCGTCCTCCGGAAGGGAGCCTATCTGGGACATCTCCTGGGCGATAAGCCCGCGCCGGGCCAGATATTTTATGCGCAACTTATCTACCATCTCCCAGGATGAGGCCGAGGCAATTTCTTCTTTCGCCTTTTTTTGGATTTGCTGGAGGCGCTTCTTCATCCGGCCTCCCGGACCGCGGATTACGCGGATATTTTAAGTTTCTCTTTGGCCATCTCCACCAATTTATCAAAAGAGGCTTCATCGGAGACCGCCATCTCGGCGAGCATCTTGCGGTTGATATCCACCTGGGCCTGATTGAGGCCGTGGACGAACTCGCTATAGGTAATGCCGCGGGCACGGCAGGCGGCATTGATGCGGGTAATCCAGAGACGGCGAAAATCCCTTTTCTTGCGCTTGCGGTCGCGATAGGCGTAAACTTTAGCCCGGGTAACCGCCTCCTTAACCGTGCGATAAAGGCGATGGCGACCGCCGCGATAACCCTTGGCGGCCTTGAAGAGTTTCTTTTTTGCCTGACGGCGAGCGGCGCCTTTTCTGGCTCGGGCCATTTTCCCTCCTGATTAAGATTTAGAGCCCAATAATCTGACTAATTTTTTTGCGGGACGGCCGAGGACCTCGCGAGTTTTCCTCAGTTGGCGGCGGCGTTTGCCCCGTTTTTTGGCCAGAAGATGGCTTTTGCCGGCGCGGCCGCGTAGGACCTTGCCTTTGCGGGTGACCTTTATTCTCTTTTTGACACCTTTGTGCGTTTTGAGTTTAGGCATTTTTACACCTTGAACTGTAAGCGAAAAGCAAAAAATATCCCCTTCCCGGGTAGCGCAAAAAGTTTTACTGTTTAGAGGCGTTATTTAGGGGCCAGGGTCATATTCATCATTCGGCCGGTGAGGACGGGCTGTTTTTCCACCTTGGCCACATCCTCAAGTTCCTGGGCCATACGGGCGAGGATGGCCTTAGCCAGGTCCGTATGAGCCAGTGCGCGCCGGCCGCGAAAGAGCATATTGAGCACCACCTTATCCTTGCGTTCCAGAAATTCCCGGGCCTTTTTCACTTTTATCTGGAGGTCGTGCGGGTCTATTTTAGGACTCAGGCGCAGGTATTTTACTTGCACCAGATGCTGCTTCTGCCGGGATGAGTGCTGGCGTTTCTTCTGCTGATATTTGAACTTGCCATAATCCATAAGCCGACAGACCGGCGGCTTGGCCTCCGGCGCCACCTCCACCAGGTCCAATCCCGCTTCCTGCGCCCGGCCCAACGCCTCTTCCGTGGGGATTATCCCTATCTGCTCTCCATCCTCCCCTATAAGACGAACCTCCGATACGCGAATGCGCTCATTTACCCTCAACTCTTTGCCAATAGGCCTTCATCTCCTTTCTGTGTTGCAGTAAGATAAATCTGCTGACAATGTCTAAAAACTGCTCCTGTAACGGCCTCACTCTTAACTGTCTCAGGCCGATTAAGCCGGAATCCGTTCTTCAATCTCCGCAAGAAGGCGCGCCGCGACATCATCCAGGCAGTGCTGGCCCAAATCCCCTTCGGTGCGATGGCGTAGCGCCACCGTCCCTTTTTCCGCCTCCTTATCCCCAAGGATGAGCATATAGGGGATTTTCTCCAGCGTGGCCTCACGAATCTTAAGAGAGATCCTTTCACTTCTGAGGTCGGCCTCCGAGCGTAGCCCTTTTTCTTGCAAACCCTTTTTTATCTCTAAGGCGTAATCATTATGCCGGTCAGCAATGGGCAGGACCTTAACCTGAACCGGAGCAAGCCAGAGAGGGAAGGCCCCGGCGTAATGCTCTATAAGCCCGCCGATGAAGCGCTCCATGGCGCCCAGGACGGTGCGGTGCACTATCACCGTCAGGTGCTCGGCGCCGTCAGCACCCACATAAGTGGCGTTAAAGCGAGTAGGCAGATTGAGGTCCACCTGAATAGTGGGCCCCTGCCAGAGGCGGCCCATAGAATCCAGAAGTTTTATGTCAATCTTGGGGGCATAGAATACCCCGCCACCTTCATCCACCTCATACTGCGTGCGGCGCTCTTCCAGGGCCTTACGCAAGGCCTCAGTTGACCACTGCCACTCTTCCTCGGTTCCCAGATGGTCTTCGGGCATCGTGGCCAGATAAGTGCGGTAAGTGTAGCCAAAGGCCTTCATCATAAAATCCGCCAGTTCCAGGACGCCGGCCACTTCGGAGGCGAGTTGCTCCTGGGTGCAAAAGATGTGGGCATCATCCTGGGTGAAGCCGCGCACGCGCAGCATACCGTGCAAGGTGCCCGACGGCTCGTAGCGATATACCGTGCCCAATTCGCACAGGCGCAGTGGCAAATCCCGGTAACTTCGCTTCCGGGACTGATAAATCATTATATGACCGGGACAATTCATCGGTTTCAGGCGATAAGGCTGGCCATCTATGTCCATAGGCGAATACATAAGGTCGGCATATTTGTCCAGATGGCCGGAAATTTCGAAGATGCGCTCGTTGGCGATATGCGGGGTATAGACAATCTGGTAGCCGCGCTTAAGGTGCTCTTCATACCAGAATTTTTCTATCAGGTGTCGTATGAGCCCGCCCTTAGGATGCCAGTGGATAAGCCCGGGGCCCACCTCTTCGTGCACACTGAAAAGGCCGAGTTCCTTGCCCAGACGGCGGTGGTCCCGGGCCTTTGCTTGCTCCAGAAGTTTAAGATGCTTTTTAAGTTCCTCTTCAGAATAAAAGGCCGTGCCATAGACACGCTGGAGCATCTTGTTGCGCGAATCCCCCCGCCAGTAGGAGCCAGCCACGCTGAGAAGTTTAAAGGCCTTGATGCGGGAGGCATCGGGAAGATGCGGTCCCAAACAGAGGTCCAGAAAATCGCCCTGCCCATAAAAAGAAATCGGCTCCTGGTCAATCTCACCAAGGAGTTCCAGTTTATAGACCTGGCCGGCATCTTTCATCCTGCGCATGGCCTCGGCCTTGGGGAGACTGAGGCGCTGGAAGGGTTCGCCTTTGGCTATGATGCGGCGCATCTCCTTTTCAATTCTTCCTAAGTCTTCTTCGGTAATCTTTTCTTCCAGGTCAAAATCATAATAGAAGCCATCTTCAATGGCCGGGCCGATGGCGAACTTCACCCCTTCAAAGATATGACCCACGGCCTCGGCCATTATATGGGCGGCGGAATGCCGCAGTATATCCAGGCCCTCGGGACAGTCCGGCATTACCAGTTCCAACTTGCCGCTCTGGGTAAGCGGGGCGGAAAGGTCGAGCAGCCTTCCGTCCATCTTCACCGCCACCGCCTCCTGGGCTTGCTGCAAAGTGGCCGCGGCCTGGCCGGCCTCAATGCCTTCAGGGAACTCCCGCTCAGTGCCATCTGGAAATCCAATTCTTATCACGACCCTAAACCTTCAGATAGAAATCGCCCCTTCTGGGGTGCGGGGGAAAAGGCAAAATAAGTGGTGGGCGATACTGGACTTGAACCAGTGACCTCTTGCTTGTCGAGCAAGCGCTCTTCCCACTGAGCTAATCGCCCACCTGCTTCAGGAAATGCCTTTATGGAAAGCATCCTCGCAGGATATTTTATTGAATTCGGCCCTCTTGTCAAGAAAAAAATGAAAATTTGCACCGGGAGGATGAGTTGACTTAGCCCTGAAAAAGGGTTAGGATTTATAGAATGGATTATCCAAATTTTTGGAGGTGGATTTGAAACTACGCTGGGAAATTCTTCTCATCGGGCTAATCCTCGTCGCAGCATTTGGCCTGAGGATGTATAAACTGGGCAAAAATGAACTGTGGCTGGACGAGGCCTACTGCACGCTCACGGCCAAAAAAGGGCCGGTGGGAATAGTCCAGGAACTGAGGACCGATAATACGCCGCCTCTTTATTATCTTTTGCTTTATCTCTGGATGAAAGTTGCAGGAGAGGATGAGGTGGCGCTGAGGAGCCTTTCGGTGGCCTTCGGCGTGGCCGCGGTTTTCCTTATTTACTGCCTGGGCAGAAAAAACTTCAGTCCCAAAGTAGGCCTCTGGGCAGGCTTAATTTTGGCTATAAGTCCTCTCCATATCTATTACTCTCAAGAGACGCGTATGTATGCGCCGCTGGTCTTTTTCCTGATACTCTTTTTCCATTTCCTCCTGCGGCTTCTGTGGGAAAGCAGGGCCTCAAACTGGGCGGGTCTTATAATTTCCGGAATCCTCGCCCTCTACACCAGTTATGCGGCATTTTTCTTTTTGCCCGTGGCGTCAGTCTTTTTTGTCCTGAGGCCGAAGCGGAAAGAGCAGATAAAAATGCTCGTCTCGCTTCTTATCATAGGCGCTTTCTTTCTTCCCTGGGTTCCTATCCTCCTATCTCAACCTTCGGCCCAGGCTACTACCTGGCTCGGGGCCTACTGGGAAAAAGGCAAATGGCTTATGCTACCCCGCTCCTTTGAGGCCATTTTCCTGGGTGCAAATTACCCCCCTTATCTCAGGTCGCTTCCTCACGGAACGGCAAAACTATTGCGCATAGCCACCTTAATCCCGGTGGGGCTCATTTTTTGCTCAAGCGTTTTTCCCTGGAGAAAGGAACGGACGGGAAGCGAGCGAAAGGGGATATTATTTCTGCTTCTCGCGGCACTTTTTCTTCCTCTGGTTCTGGCATTTTTGCTATCTTTCTGGCGGCCTATGTTTGTGGTAGGAAGACATGATTTGATAGTGGTGCCGGTGGCGGCTTTGCTTCTGGGGATGGGTCTGGCGAAGTTGGGGCGGTTCTGGGCGCTGGGCTTGACTTGCCTGGTTATTTATTTCACCTGGGCAACGCTAAAAACGAATTACGGAAGCCGGCCAGAATTCTACGAAAAGGCCGCCGCAGTCTATATCCTGCAAAATAGCAGGGCGGAAGATGCGGTAGTGTTCACCGGCTATCGCCGCGCTCCGCTGGAATATTATCTGGGACTATTCGGCGAACTCAGGGGGGCCAGACTACGCTATTATTCCTTCCCGCCGTCGGTAGCCCGGCATCTGGGTTGGTATGATAAGGCCGGGCTTCTACAGGAGGAGGAGAAACTCAAAAGCGATGCCCGCCGCCTGGCGCACCTGGTCTTGGAGGAAATCAGCCCCGGCAGTAAGGTCTGGATAGCCCAGTCCAAACAGCGAGACATACGGGAAAGGATAAACCGCTATTTTGCCGGCGAGATGCAAAGGCTGGCTCAGGAGGAGGCGTTTGAAGAACTTCGGGACCTAAACTATCCCGACCTCGGCCTGAGATGCTTCCAGCGGCTGGAAAGAGAAAGCGGCACTCGAAACTCGTCACTCAGATGATGGGGGACGGGTGAGTCGTCGCCAGATTAGAGCCAGAACAATCCCCGCGATGGTCATAACCGAAAGCGCCGCACCTAATATCACGCTTGCGGGCAAGAAATAAAAAGTGAGCGCAAACTCTCCGCCTGCCACCTCGGCAGCAATAAGGCCCTCTTCGGAGAGGGCATTCGTCGTTTTGCCGCCTGCGAAAACTCGCCAACCACGGTAAAAATTTTGATTGAGGACGAGGAGGTCGCGCGAATCACTTCTGCCCTCTACTCTTATTTGGTTACAGGAGAAAAAGGTAATACGCGGGGTTTGCTGGGAATCTGACAAATACGCCTCGCCTCGATAATGATCCCGATCTTGAGGAATGGCGCACCATTTGAGATGCAAGGGGTCGGAGGCATTGACAGAGCCCTGATTCTGGAGGAAATTAAGATACATACCCAGGGCCAGCCGACCCGGTAATTGACCGCCGAGTTTGGGGAGGGGCCCGGCATAGTACTTGGCCCACCCCTGGTGAAAAGGGGCTTCTTCGGTTGCTTCAGGCGGCTTAAAGGTAAATACCGGTGAAAGTAAAGTCCGATGCACCAGTATCAGGTCCAGAGTGACCAGCGCCACCAGGAAATACGCCAGGAAAAGTAAAACCAACTCCCTTTTTCTTCTGCCACAGCGGATGACAAAATCTATCGGTTTCCACAGGCCCTCCCCGCAAGTCAGGGCCATAACCAGAAGCACCAGAACAATAAAGCGAAAGGGCAGATGTATAGAAGCGAAAATGGGTGTCTCCGCCAACAGGCCATAAAGATATACCGGAGAATCGATGCCGAAGGAAATGACCAGGGCCACCATACCTGCGCAAAATAGCGGCCAGTTCTTCTTGATGAAAAAGTAGCACCCTATGGCAAATAAGAAAATGGGGATGACGCCTATGTAGGCATCGTATTCCCAGGAGCCGTATCGGCCCACGAAATCAGGCCTCAAGGTCTGGCCTCTTTTAAGCAGTGCCCGGGCCAGGACCTTAAAGCCGGAGCCGGAATAATCCTGTCCCACCGGGACTGCCCTGTGGAAAAACTCTACCATAGGGATAAGTTTCACGGCCGAAAGGCCCAGGGCCAGTAAAAGGATGAGCATCATTCGGCTTAAGGGGCGAATCTTCTTTTCCCGGAAACAAAGGAAAAAACCATAAGCAAAAAGTAAAACCCCGGACCAGATAAGGGGATAAATGGCACCGGAGAAGAAAAGAAGCGTGCAGAGGGAAGCGGTAAACAATGAATAGATGGGCCGCTGGAGAGAATGCTCGTAGCAGATGACTATCCAGGGCAGAAGCAAGATGAAGGTATGGCCCAGGTGACCCACGGCGAGATTCATCGCCATCCAACCATTCAGCCCCCAGAGAACTCCGACCAGTATTGCCCCGGGCCCTTTGATTTTATACTTCAGCGCCAGACTATATGCCCCAAACATACCGAGGAAAAGAAGGGCCAGGACTATTATCTTCGAGCCCACCACCTCACCCCAGATAAGTACGGCCAGGAAAAAGGGGGAAAGAGAATCTTCAAAGGTATGCGCGAAAAGAGGATTGCCGCCGTGCAGATAAGGGTTCCAGAGGGGGAGTTGACCAAATTTCAGGATACATCTGCGGGAGATGCCCAGCCAGGTCAACCACTGCGGCCAGTCGTGGATGCCTAAATTTGCTATGGGAGAAAATAGCGGCAGAAGATAAATAAAAGCCAAGAGTCCGAAGAAAACCAGCCCAAGCCACCTGCCCTTGAAAGCGTCTTTCATATCTTTTTTCTCTCTATCTGCCATATACCAGTTGAACCAAATCCTGGGCCGTGGGATGCCGCTCAGGGTCTTTTCTGGTCATAACCAATATGCGCACCGGAAAACGAAAATCCAGATTATCCATCTCCCGCTGGACGATGATTTCATCTCGACTAACTTCCGGGAGAGGATAATCATTCTCTTGAGCCCAGTCCCGGAACCTGCGCAAATTATCTTTCGGGGTAAGGAAAAAGACTATGCGCTCAAGGTCCTCTTCTTCATATTCCAACCACCTCAGGGTAGCGTGCAGACCTATAGAAGGGATGTTAGAGTAAGCGGTGAAATAGGCTCCAGTCGCATCAAGTGCTGGAGCGGGGAATACGGCCAGGGTGGCTTCATACTTCTGGGCCAGGGGAATGAAGGCCTTGCTCAGTGTAGTAAGGTCAATTTCCCCGGACTGGTGCCAATCCGAAAGGGGGATGGAAGATTGGCTCACCCAGTAATGATTGAAATCTGCCGTGGCCTTTACCGAGAAAATGGCCATAGCCGCAAAGGTGAGCAAAATGAAGACGCGAACGGCTCGCAGACGCTGCATTCGCGCCAGGCCCTGGTCCCAGAGAGTGCCTGCGAATACGCCCGCAAGGACACTGGCCGGCACAATGGCCACCGCATAGTGTCGCGGCAAACCGGCTGCCAAGAAAAAGGAGGCCCCCAAAATTATCCAGAAGGCCACCACAATGAGTTTGATAAATTCCTGCCGCACCTTTCCAAAGGCCAGAAGCACCCCCACAGTCGCAAGGCATCCCGCGGCCGGCCCCATATAATCATAACCATATAGAATATCCGAGCCCCGAAGATGAGTAAACCAACCCAAGAAAAGTTCGGCGGCAAAGCCGGCGAAACTGAGGGGCGCAACATAACCGGAAGCGAGTTTATAGTCAAACCAGTTATGTCGCCAGTTCCAGTAAAAATTTGGACTCAATATTACAAAGGCCAAAAGCAGGGAAAGGTAGATTTCTTTGCGCCTCAGCCAGCGGCGATACGACCGAGAGACCAAAAGAAAGACGAAGGCCGTGGGCACTAAAAAGAAAATGGTTTCCTTGGTCAATAGTCCCAGGCCCAGGACCACCCCGCTTAAGAGCACAAGTTTACGGCTATCCCGCTTCAAGCCCTGCCAGAAGACGAAAAGCCATAGCGTTGCCAGAAAGAGGTTAGCCAGTTCCTGGATGATATACTTGGTAAAAAGTATATGCACTTCACAAAGGCCGAGAAAGAGAGCGGCAAAGATGGCCCCGACCCTGGAGGTGGCCTCTCGGGCAAGCCAATAAATGAGCAGGATATGGAAAGTGCCCAGGAGAAGATGGCCCAGGCGATAGCGGAAGGTTTCGCCCCGGGCTATGGGCGAAGCGGAATGAATTAGATAAATCATAACCGGGCCGTGGTCCGTGCTGTGTATGGGTAGGTTGATCCGTCCCGGAGTAATGGATATGGTGTTGGCCAAGACTACCCCCTCCGGTTCATCATCAAAAAAGGGCAGCCAACTGCCGTAAAAGCGAAGCAGGAAGGAAAACACCACCACACCGGCCAGGACGAGCAGGTATCTCTTTGATTTTCCCCCGCCGGCAGTGCCATAGTCAGCAGTTTCTATTAAGCCTTCAGTCATCCTGCGTCCCCCCCGCTGCGCAAAGAGCGAATTTCTTCCAGTTTGCCCCGCGCCGGACGGTGGTTGGGATATATTTTCAGTATGCGATTAAAGGCGTCCTCAGCCTCTTTGTAGCGACCTTGAATTAGGTAGCATTCGCCCAGTTCCATCAGGGCGTCTGTATCGTCAGGGTCCCGGGAGATTATGCGCTGGAGTTCTCTTTGGGCCCGACCAAGCATCCCCTTCTCCTTATAGGCCAGCGCTAACTTGTAGCGGACCGCGGAAGAATCCGGGTCGAGCGCCACATTTATCCTTTGGGCAGCGATACCGCTAATCCAAATCCAGCCCAATCCGCAGAATACCGCCGCGATATAAACTGCCACCCAGATAAGTTTTCTTTTGCTAAAGAGAAATGTGCGCGCGGCCACTATGGCCGCGGTAAAAACGAACGGGGTCACATAATGCACCCGCTTATTGCGGGAGGCCAGGATGATAAGAAAATAGGCGATGAAGGTGAAGGAAAATAGGCGGGCGATTTTGTCTTTTTTGGGGAGAAAGAAAAATATGCTCAAAAAAACCGGGCCGTAGAGAAACCAGTTCAGGAAACTGATGGTGTTGGCCACCGTGACCTTAGGCTCCGGCGTTAGACCCGATGGCGGCGGGCCAATGAGGCCAAAGTGATCGAACCTGACCATTACTTCGTATTTCACCGTTTCCAAAAAAACGGCCAAATTCCCCTGAGCGGCACTTGCGCAAAGGATGAATACGAAAAAAAGCACCAGGAGGGCCAGATACTCCCCGTAGGCTCGAAGGGCTGGCCTCCGACTCGCTTTATCTAAAAGCAGATGGAAAAACAAACCAACACTTATTACCAAGACCCCTGCATATCTGAAAAGAGCGGCCAGAAGTGCATAAACTACAAAAAGGCGAAATTCACCCTTGATTAGAAAACCGAAGGTAAGAAGTAAGGTAAGGACAAAAAGATGAGTGGGAAAAACTATGGTGCTGGGGTCGCTCTCGTGGAGAAAAAAATAACCGAAAATAGTGATGACCAGGATGAGAACGGCCGGCTGTGACCCCAGGGCCACCTTTTTGCTTTGTCCGCCTGGCTCCTGACCAAGAGCATCTTCTTTTTGAAAAAGAACTATACTCAAGGCCACGAGGCTCGCCACATAGATGAAGGCCACAGAAGTTATACTCACTGCGCCGAAGGCATCCCCGAGAAATAGAAGCGCAAAGAGGTTGAAATAAGAGTGAAGAGGAGGGTTCACTACCGGAAAGCCGAATCTATCGGCATATTCCAGGTGCCAGTGAGGCAGCAGATGAGCCTTCAGGCTTTGGGCCAGACCGAAGCGTTCATCGAGGTCCCAGCGACTGAGCGGGTCTCCGGAAATGGTCTTTCCCCCACTAAGGGCCGTGTCCAGCGCGGCAGAGGAAAGCATCTCCTGCGAGAAGACACCCAGACAAAGCAAAGTGGCAAAGCCAAAGGCAATATAAGGTACCGCTGACTTAAAAGACCAACGGAAGCGAATGTTCCCTTTGGCTTTTCTTGCCGCCAGAATGAGACCGAGAGCCACCACAGCAGCATCGAGCCCGAGAAAAGAAGACCGAGCAAGCGGCGAGGACGAGACTATCTTGAAGATAGTAGTGGCGGCAATAAGAAGCGCGACATTTAGAGGAAATGCCCAGGCCACGATGCGGGAAAAATGAACATCTTTCCCCGCGGGCCATAGCGCCAGAACCCAGATAAATCCCGGGAGAATAAAGGCCAGGATAAGCGTAGCAACAACGGCAGATATTTTTAGCGACAAAGAAAAAATGGCACTATCAGGTGCATCCGGGCCGAATACCACCGAGGCCTTGGCCCCCGGCGTGGCCATCCGGGAAAGGCCCATTATCGAAAGCCCGTAGACACCGAATAAGCCCAAAGAGCAAAGGGCCACTATGACCAGAGCCTTCTTTCTGGAGATACTTTTCAAGACCAATCCTCACACCACGCACCCGCCTGGCTGCCCCGCTTATCTAATATATTATTATAAGACCTCACCGACTGCTGTCAAGGTCTCGTGGCCGGAAGGCGCGGAAGAAAGTTTGTGCCTGGGCGGGACTAAACAGTCTGGATTTGCGAAAAGAATAAGAAGTTCCTCAGGATTTTTGCGGTGAGAAATCAAAGACTATGAGGAAAAAACTTCCCCATAGCCTTTTCTTGATGGAGATGTAGTTTGCTCCTGTCTGCTGTAGCATCTGGCGGAGGCTTTTGGGAACATAAGAAATCCCCAGAGAGAAGGCCGGACTGAATACGGCACCAAAAGACTTATCCTTCGGGAGCCCCAGAAAAACGAAGTTGCCAATGCGCAAGGCGGAATAAAGCCGGGCCACGAGGCTGCGAGGATTCTGCTCAAGGAATATGCCCACCGCGTCCTTCTTCATCACCCGTTTTATCTCGGCCAAACCTTCAAGGGGCTTGTTCCAATAGCACAGGGTGACTTTGCCCATTACGCAATCAAAAACATCCTCACGAAAAGGAAGTTTCTCCACATCGCCGACCAGGAAATAGCCCCGCTGGCTGGCTCCTGATTTCTCAGAGGCCAGTCGAATTAAGAGCTCATTTTTGTCCAAGCCACAAACTAAACTGCCCGGCAAAAGTTCCCTAATTCTAATTGCTGCCGTGCCCGTCCCTGTGCCCACATCAAGAATCCTTTTTGCTCTTCTGCCTGTGAGATGTCGCCTGACAGTACGCACAAAAGCGCGCATCACAAACCAATGATAACGCCTGTAGCGCTTATCCATTTTATTCAAGCGTTCATAGATGTCCATTTCGACCTTCAGCCTTCGAGCCAGACTACCGGGCTTTCCTGTTTTATCTGAAATAAGAAAGAAAAAGCCTGAGTTGGCCGGGCAGGGAACTCAAGCGACCATACCTCATTCTATCCAGGATATATCGCGGACGCAAATAGAATTCCTTCAGCCCCCGGCGCACCATTTTTTTCAAGAAATCAAGCGAGTGTTCTTTTACGAAAACTTCCGGGAAAAGTTGTGCCGGGTCGGCTTCTCCGATGCCCGGCTCGCCCATCATCTCGGCAAATTTGGTGCCTGGATAGGGAATGGCAAAGTGAAAAGCGGCGTAGGTGGGGCCCAGCCGTTTGGCAATCTCAATGGTGGCCTCCATATCCTCCCGGGTCTCCGAAGGAAACCCGAACATAAAGAAGAGCAACACCTCAATGCCGCTTTTCTTTATGAGGCGCACGCCTTCTTCCAGGGCCTGGAGTGTCGCGCCCTTATTAATGAGTTTCATTATCCTCTGGCTGCCGGTCTCTATGCCGGAGTGAATGAGCCTGCAGCCGGCCTTACGCATCGCCTCCAGTATCTCGCCGTCAACTTTGTCCGCCCGGGTCTGGCAGCACCAGCGGAAATCGTAGTCCTTTTTCGCCAGGTAGCGCGAGACCTCCATCACGAAATCCCTGTCCAGCGTAAATTCCAGGTCGAAGAAATAGCCGGTCTTAACCCCATAGCGGGTGATGGCGGTATCCACTTCTTTTAGAAAATGGGATGTGGGCTTTTTGCGGATCCTGGTGCCATACATCACCTTGGCACAGAATATACAACCAAAGGGACAGCCGCGGGTAGCCTCAAAAAGGACGAAGGGCCTACCCAATATCTCATAGAAATATCTCTTGAGGGGGAAAAGCCCGTAGGCCGGGATGGGGAGGCTGGACAAGTCCAGGGGCTCTGCGAGAGGGGTGTTGATTATTTCGCCGTCGCCGTGCGACCTGAAGGTAACTCCGGCGATTTCGGCGAGCCGCTGCTTGCGGCTTATCTCCAGGACCGCCTTTTCCGGCTCACCGCGGATAACCCCGGTGGCCGAGGTGAATTCCAACACTTCTTTCGGAAAGACCGTGCCGTGATAACCCATAACATAGACTTCCGAAGCAACTTCTCTTATGGCGCGGGTCACATCAAGGAAAGGCCGAATGTCCGTGTTGGGGCACTGCCAGCGGTCAAGGCCGGAGGAGGTTATGAAGACCTTATCTGCGCCGGATATGCGCCGGGCCACCTCCTCCGGGCGTAGGCGCTCGGCCTGGGCATCGACCACCTTCACCTCAATGCCCTCTTGAAGAAGTAGCGCGGCCGCATTAGCCAGCGAGAGGGGAAACCAGATACGATTGTAGGTGGCCTCAAGATAGGTTATGGGATAATACCAGCAAGGCCTGACCAGTGCTACTTTCAATCAATGCTTCTCCAAGTCTAACTTATTTCACACCTAACCAAAGTCGCAGACGCAACTTCGCCAAAGCATATGAGTCCTGGAAGATATCCTTCACGATGCGTACGGTGGTCTCCAGGTCTTCTATCCATTCCACAGGTATCTCCCCAATCTTAAATCCCCGGCGCTCGGCCATCACCAATAGTTCGGTGTCAAAGAACCACCTGGGGTCGTGAAGTAAAGGGCGCAGTGTGTGCAGGGCCCGGGCGGTAAGGAACTTGAAGCCGCACTGGGCATCGGAGAAGTGAATGCCGAAGATCAGGTGCACTAAAAGATTATATCCCCGGGATAAAATCTCCCTTTTGAGAGAGCGGGTGATGCGAGAACCCGGAATGAGCCGAGAGCCGATGACTACATCTGCTCCCTGGGTCACCAATTCCAGGGCCTCCGGCAAGTGCTTCAAGTTCGTGGATAAATCCACATCCATATAGCCCACCACATCCGCTTTGCTCTGGCCCCAGGCAAATTTGAGCGCCCGGCCTCGGCCCTTCTGCTCCAGGCGGGTATAAGAAATCCTGGGGAATTTCTCCATTAAGGCCTGGGCTTCCGCCGGCGTGGAATCCGTGGAGGCGTTATCGGCTATCACTATGCGCCAGTCGCAATCCGCCTCTTTTCCCAGAAAATGGTGAAGCCGGCGAATGTTCACCGGCAGGTCTTTTTCTTCATTATATACCGGAACTATTATGTCCAGAGTAAAATGGCGCCCGCCCAAACTTTTGCTTTCGCCGCTCATCCGGCCACCTCTTTCACCGCCTGCACGATGTAGTCCAGGTTCTCACGAGAGAGATTTACATTATTGGGAATCTCTACAGACTTCGCTGGCAGGCTCTCTGCCACCGGACAGGATTTGGCTTCCCCTGCGAAGATATCGAGCCGGTTACAGGCGCACATATCATCCCGCTGCGTATCCACGCCCCTCTTAAGAAGTCTCTGCCGAAACTCTCCTGAGTTCTCTACCAGCACTCTGAAATACAGGTATATGTGCTCACCCCTGGCCGAAGGTACAACAACTCCCGGCGTACCCTCCAGGGCCTGGCAAAGATAAGCACCATTCTGGGCCAGCGATGCATTCACTCCATCCACGCGCTTCAGTTGTTCCAGGCCAGCGCGGGCTTGAAAATTAGGCATCTTCTGCCGCCAGTGGGGCGGAAACTCCTCCGGCAAAATGACCTCTTCCTCTACACTTCGGTCCGCCCAGTCCGAACGCAGGAGGGATAAAAGACGAAGCAGGGGATAGGTGGTAAAGGGAAATATCTTCGGACGGGTGAGAAGGTAAGCCAGAAGTCCTTTGACCACCGATTTCATCGCGAAAAATTTTGAGGGCAAACGAAATTCACTCTCCAGACCCCTCACCTTGTCGGCCAACTCCCTGTCGTCGGTGGTGAGCATTCCTCCCCCGAAAGAAGGCATATTCTTCCCTATGCTGAAACTGAATAGGCCCATCTTTCCCCAGGCGCCCACCTTCTTTTCCTGAACTGACGCCCCCAGAGAATGGGCGCAATCTTCTATCACAAAAAGACCGCCTCTTTGGGCGATATGGGCAATTTTTTCCATATCCGCCGGCTGGCCGAAGATGTGGGTGACGATGATGGCCCGGGTGCGCGGGGTTATCTCGGCCTCGATGAGTTTGGGATCTATGTTGAATGTATCGCTTTCTACATCCACAAATACCGGTTTTGCCCCGGCCAGTTTCACCATAATAGGCATAGCGTGGAAGGTATATGCCGGCAAGATTATCTCATCGCCATCTTCCAGAGCCAGCGCCTTAAGTCCCAGCCAAAGCCCCAGCCGCGCCGAAGCCACGGCCACGGCATTTTTCACTCCTATGTAAGAGGCAAAGGTCTCCTCCAGCCGGCGAACTTCCTCACCCTCCAGGAGACTCCCCTTTATGAGGCTTTGAAAGAAAGCGGCAAATGCCCCGGGGCTTAAGTTTATCATATGTCTTGAGTAAGCCCGCATAGATTTCATCCCCAGGCAATATGTCTCAAACGCCGAAAGAGCGAGGCAATAACCCGGGTAGAGGTTATCTGCCGGAAGTTGCGCCAGAGCACCCCGAAGCGCAGATAGAATTCCAAGAAGGCCCTGCGCCTCCAACTGGCCAGGGCCTGCGCCGACAGCCCTTCCAATTCCACCAGCACATGGTCCACATCGTATTTGCGCAGGTCATCTACCTTTATATAACCCTTCTTTTTGTAAAGGTCGAAGATTTCCGTGCCCGGAAAAGGCACACACAGATTGAACTGCGCCGAATCCAGATCCGTTTCCTTGGCAAAGTTTATGGTTTCTCTCACCGTGCGCGGCGTCTCCCCGGGAAGGCCAAAGATGAAAAAGCCTACCGTGTATATCCCCAATTCTTTCGCACATTTTACCACCCGGCGCACCTTTTCCCGGTTTACTTCTTTATGGATATTATGAAGTATCCTTTCATTGACCGACTCTATTCCAAAGGCCAAAGAATAGCAACCGGCTTTATGCATCCAGACCAGCACCTCCTCATCCAGGGTTCCTATATGCACCCCATCCGGGCATTTCCACCATATTTTAAGCCCCCGTTCAATGATCCCTTTACAGATGGCTATCACGCGCTTGCGGTCCAGCGTCAGGTTATCGTCCTCAAAATGTATCTCTCGCACCCCCCATTCTTTCACCAGATATTCAATCTCATCTAAGACATTCTCTGGAGACCTTGCCCGCCACTTCCCTCCGGTAAGCACGCTATTAGCGCAGAAGGCGCAGCGAAACGGACAGCCCCGCGAGGTGAGCATAGTCACAAAAGGGGCCTGGCGAAAATAGGCGCCGTGTGGGGCCTGACCATATCTTTCCAGATGCAAGAGATGATATGCGGGAAAAGGCAGGCTATCCAGATTTCCAATGAGCTCTTGCTTGCGCAAATGAATCTGGCCATCTCGCTCAAAACAAAGGCCGGGAATTTCCTCCAGACTCTTTTTTCCTTCCAGGGCCTCAAGCAGCGCCGGGAGACTGCTCTCCCCTTCTCCGACAATCACGAAATCCACATCCTTCTCGCGTGCCGTTTCTTCAGGAAGGCAGGTGGGATGGACCCCGCCCAGGACCACAGTAATTTTGGGGTCTTTGGCCTTAATCAGGCGGGCGAGGGCCAGAGCGTCGTAGAAGTTATGGGTCATAGTGCTTATGCCGGCCACCTGGAACTCGCGGCGAAGCACCTCCCGGCGAAGCCGCTGCCAGTTGCCCGAGAGGTCCGCATCCAGTATCTCTACTGCTTTTGCGTCTTTCTCCAGGCAGGCGGCGATATAACCCAGGCCCAAAGGTGCGCTATAAAAATGCGAGCCGAATGTCGGCGCATTGATAAGAAGGGTTCGCACTGCAAGCCTCTTTCAAAATTAGAGCGGTCTGCCCATAACTATTACAAAAAGACCTTTCAAATCCGGCTTAGAAGCGGTCTCGGTTTTGTCCATAAGCAAAATCTTCACCTCGAAATCAAAGGTTTCATCGCTGCCCCGGAACTTACGTCGGGAGTGAAATTCCCGTGCCACGGGCCCGCTTACCTCGTAGCCGTTGTCCGCAGCCCATTTTCTGAAATCCTTCACTCTTAAAGAGGGGTCGAGAAAAACGATAATCCTCTTCTCGCAGCCCGGTGGGTAAGGATGCCAGAGCAGTTCCGGCTTTACTGTAATTATGGGAATGCCGGAATAGGCGCCGAAAAATGCGCCCACTTCCTCCACAGAGCCGGAAAAGACCGCGAGCGTCGCACCCTCCTGGCGCGCTATTTCTATCAATCCCTGACTTATGGTGGTGCAGTCGGCCCAGCCTTCTCCTCCCAACCACCCTAAGTGCGTGGCCGAAGAGAGCAACGAGTACTCCTTGAACTTATGGGTAGCATAGCAGGAAAAGAGCAGCATCACCGCGCAGGCCCCCATCACCACTGCCTTGGCTGCCCTTCGCCACTGCCACATTTGCGCAAGCGGCAGGGAGGCAAGAGACGCCGCGGGCAAGATACTCACTGCGAAATGCCGCGGCATCCCTTGAAAAATAAATAGCGATATACCCACCACGGCCCAAAAACAAAAATGCAGGAATCTGGCCAGTTCACTTTTCTCATCGTCAGCCTTAAACACATATCGCAGAGTATAAAAAGCCCCCATTAAAAACACCAGCCCTATCACCGGACCCATATATTCCCAGCCCAGGTCGCTTTCAATATTCCCCGGAATCTTAGGAAAATAGTAACCCAGGAAAAGGTCAAATGTGTGCGCAGAGAAATTGAAGAGGCGTAAATACCCCAGTGCGTTACGTTTGAAAGCCACAAATTGGTGCGTAATAGTCCAGTAGAGAAAAGGGCTGGAGATAAAGAAAAATAGAGCAAGGGAAAGATATAAGGCCGGCTTGGAAAACCAGCGCCTGCCCCGGCTCGTCAGGAGCAAATAAAGAAAAAGTCCCGGGACGATAAAGAGGATGGTCTCCTTTGCCAGAAACCCCAAGGCCCCGGCTACGGCAGCAGCAAACATCCATCCGGCCTTTTCAGTCTTTACGGCCTTAAAGAAAAAATAAAGGACGAGCGCAGCGAAAAAAAGATAAGTAATATCCTCCAGCATATTCTTGGAAAGAAAAATGTAAATCTCGTTCAAGGCGATAAGTACGGCAGCAAAAATCCCGGAAAGTGGACCAAATCCTTCTTTGGTGAGTGCGTAAACGGGAAAAATCATCGCCGCCCCCAAAATCACATGTATAAAACGCCAGCCAAAAGGCGTGTCGCCGAAAAGAACCGAACTCACCCGGGTAAGATAAGGTTCGAATGGACCGTGATATGTGCCGTAAACGGGGAGGAAAATTCTGCCGGGTTTTAGGGATATGTCTCTTGCCAAAAGCACTACATCCACACTATCATCTATGAAGGGCACCCCACTGCCATAAATTCTGAGGCCCAAAGCCACCAGAAAAATAATCATCACTATTGCCAGCCGGACTTTTCTATTCATCTCAACTTCCGCTCGCATACCCCCAGAGTAAATATTAATTCAGAGAAACCAAAAGGTTCATAAGTTCTTCGCCCGCTTTCTCCTTCACCTGTTCTTCTTTCTCAAAAACAAGGATGCGCACGGGCCAGGAGAAGCTTTCTTCGCGCCCCTGGAATCTCCTGGAGGCTATCATAGTCTCTTGTTTATTCAAAGTCATTTTTAGATTATGTCTTTCTGCCCATTTCTTATATCGCCTCCCCTTAACCCCCGGCACCAAAATTATCACTACCTTCTTCAAATCCTCTGGATAGACCTTCCTCCAGCGATGCTGCCTCTTGGAACTAACCACCTTCCAGCCGGAATAGGCCTCCATAAATGGGCCGGCGGCGCCCAGGTTCTTCCCGGGCAAAACCACTAAGGTCGGCTGGTATTTCCCGATCACCTCAATCAAGCCCTTACTCAAGGTGGTCATATCTATGGAGACCCACCCTTTGTCATCCGGGACACAGATGGTGCTGTGGGGGACCCAGTATTCCCCAAATTTATAAGTAGCAAAGGATGCTATGATGCACATCAGTACCAGGGCCCCGATGACCAGGTATTGCGCCCCCTTTTCCCTTTCCCAGCGCCAGAGACTACCTAAAGCCGTAGAGGCCAAGACACTCGCCGCGATGAGGGCCGGGAGAAAATGTCTTGCTTCCCCCCTAACAAAAAGAAGAGAAACTCCTGCTACAGACCAGAACACCAGATAAACCATCCTTATAAAATTATCCCTCAATTTCACCGTAGAATAAAACACCCCCATTAAAAGGACCATCCCCGAGAAGTGGTCCATATATTCATAGCCGAACTCTGTTTTGTAGGCCTTACCGCCAATAAAGAAAAAACTGCCCAGGAAGAGATTAAAGGCCTTGCCTGAAAAGCGGAATAACTCCACAAGCGCGGCTCTGTGGGGGTGGTGAGGCCAGTTGCGAGTATAGCCCCACAATAAGTAGGGACTGAAAATGGCCAGGGAGATGAGAAGAGCCAGGTAAATCTCCTTGCGCTTCAGCCACTTCCAGTAACCTTTGGAAAAAAAGACGAAAAAGGCCAGCCCCGGTATGACAAACAGGATGCTTAAATGGGTTATCATCGCCAGCCCAAACACAATGCCGGAAGCGAGCATCCATCCCCGGCTATCTAATCTTAAGGCCTTCCAGAAACAAAAGAGCAGCAAGGTGCCCAGGAACAACAGCAAGCCATGCTCAATATTATATTTAGAGTAAAATATATGGACAGGATTAAAGGCCAAAACCGCCATAGCCAGCAGGGCTTCAGTCTGGCTCAGGCCGTCCTTGACCAGCAAATAGAGGAGGGGCAAAGTGAGTGTGCTAAAAAAAACGGTGGCGAATTGCCAACCAAAAGGGCTCTGGCCGAAGATTAATGAACTTAGCCGTGAGGCATACACCAAGAGGGGGCCGTGGTAGCCACCATAAAGGGGTAAACAGACGTGGCGGGGATTAAACGAAATATCCCGGGCTATGGGGACGATATCTGCGGCATTGTGGATAAAAGGAAGCCAACTCCCCCAGAGCCTTAGTCCTGCGCCCAAGACCAGGATAGTCAGCACCAGGATTTCACTTCTTCCTAATTTTATTTTGGGCCAAGGTGCCTTCATCGTCCTATCCTGACAGCCAGTTCTTTTTTAGCCCCAAAATTCTACGAAAATCGGGCCTCAAAGCCAAAGGCCCCTGCCGCCACGGCAGCCAGCATCCATCCCCTTTTTCGGCCTTTATAGCCCTAAGATAAAGAAATAGAAAGTAAGCGCGGCGGCAAAAATACCAGCAGCTTCCCCAAGCCCTGTAGGTAAGACATTATTCCAAAGGGACAAGGAGGTTCATAAGTTCTTCGCCTCCTTCTTCTCCCACTTGTTCCTTTGTCTGGAAAACCAGAATACGAACGGGCAAGGAGAAGTTCTCCACGTGCCCCCGGAATCTCCTGGAGGCCGAAACTTCCTCCTCCTTGCGCAGGGTCATTCTCAGATTTTGCCTTTCGGCCCACTGCTTGAACCTTTTCTCCCCCACCCCCGGCGCCAGAATAACCACTGTCCTCTCTAAATCCTCAGGGAAAATCTTCCTCCAGCGGTGCTGCCTTTTGGAACTAACCACCTTCCAGCCGGAATAGGCCTCCATAAATGAGCCGGTGGCGCGCAGGTCCTTCCCGGGCAAAACCACTAAGGTCGGTTGGTATTTCCCGGTCACCTCAATCAAGCCCTTAGCCAAAGTAGTCATATCTATGGGATGGCCTTCGTCCGAAATAGCCACCGGAACTTCAGCGCTGGTAATCCAGTATTCCTCGAATTGATGACTGGCCCAGGCACTTGAGGCAAAAAGGGCGGCAAAAAGCACCAGAACTCCAAGGCGTGCCCACTTTTCCTTTTTCCAGCGCCAGAGGTCCGCCAAAGCGACCGAAGCCAAGGCCGCCGCCGCCAGCACCAGGGGCACAAAATGCCTCGCTTGCCCCACCACCAGAAGCAGCGAAGCCGCCACCGCCGGCCAGAATACGAAATGCATCATCCTCACCAAATCGTTCCTTACTCTCCTCAGCGAATAGAGCATCCCTATTACCAACACCAGCCCGGAAAGCCGCCCCATATATTCGTAGCCGAAATCGCTTTCAAGAGAGATATCTCCCATAGGAAAAAATCCGCCCAAAAAGAGGTCCAGGGTGATACCGTAAAAGCCAAAAATCTCAAAGTATTTGGCCGCGTTATTGTAATCGAACCAATTATGCCGCCAGTTCCAATAAAGATAAGGCGAAAAAATAGCCAGAGCAATGGCCAGAGCCAGATAAGTTTGCGGCCTTCGTAACCACTTCCGGCCCCTGGAAGAAAAAAGCAAAAAAAGAAAAAGTCCCGGAAGAGGAAATATGGTTCCTAATTGGGAAATCATTCCCAGACCCAGAGATACGCCGGCAAGAATCATCCACATTCCGCTTTCTCTCTGGAAGGCCCTCCAGAAACAAAATAGCATAAGCGCGGTGGTGAAAAATATCGCCGGCGTCTCCACATTGTAATCGGAGTAGAATATGTGCACCTCATTAAAGGCCACCAGGGCCATAGCCATCGTCGCCTCCAACTTCCCCAGCCCCTCGCGCACTAAAAAAAACAAAATGACAAAACTCAAAACCGCAAGAATTATGCCCCCGAGACGCCAGCCCATAGGGCTCTGGCCGAAAACCAGCGCACTCAGGTAAGCCTGGTAAGTTGAAAAGGGGCCGTGGTCGCTGCCGTGGGCGGGAAGGTTAAACCTCGAAGGCTCAAGACTCACATCCCGGGCAATGGGAATTATGTCCGTCCCATCCTCCCTGAAGGGAAGCCAACTGCCCCAGAGCCTCAGTCCCACGCCCAAAATGAGGACAATTACCACCAGGGTCTCAAGTTTACTTAATTTCATCTTCAGCCAGGAAGACTCCATCCCCCCCATCCTGAAAATCTCTCCTTTTTAGCCCCATAATCTTACGAGAAATGCTCCTGATTGTCAAGACCAATTGCTTGCGCCCATAAGGCTTGACAAGGAAGGGACTTTGTGAAATATTATATTTTTATGGGCGCCGGGGTTTGCTTACTCCTGGCAAAAGGAAAGAAGCCCAAATTTGCTAACTGCCAAAATGGCAGTTGCTTTGTTAGGATCGGTTTTAGTCTTTTTCCCTAAGTACTTTGAATATAAAGGCTTAAACAAGCACTTACTAATCCGAGTTCTGGCACATAGTTTGCACTTAATCTCACGAGAGTAATTCCTGTTTTACTTGACGAGCGAAAATACTTTGTTCGTCTCGCGGAAAGGAGCAAAAGATGGCTGAAAAGGTTTCGAATAAGATTATCGGCATCGACCTGGGCACTACGAACTCCGTGGTCGCGGTGATGGAAGGCAGTAAGGCCACGGTAATAACCAATGCCGAAGGCTCGCGCATTACGCCCTCGGTGGTGGCCTTCACTGACCGCGGAGAGCGCCTGGTGGGACAACTGGCCAAACGCCAGGCCATCACCAATCCCACAAACACCGTCTATTCCATCAAACGCTTTATGGGGCGCAGACATAATGAGGTGGAAGAAGAGGAGAAGATGGTGCCCTTTGAGATTGTGGGCGGGGCTAATGAACTGGTCAAGATAAAGGTGAGGGACAAGGACTACACTCCGCCGGAGCTTTCCGCTATGGTGCTGCAGAATCTCAAAGAGACGGCGGAAAATTATCTGGGCGAGAAGATAAAACGCGCGGTCATCACCGTTCCTGCCTATTTCAACGACTCTCAGCGCCAGGCCACCAAAGAGGCCGGAATAATCGCTGGATTTGATGTCGAGCGTATCATCAACGAGCCCACCGCCGCATCTTTGGCCTACGGGCTGGAGAAAAAGAAAAATGAGAGGATCGCCGTGTTTGACCTGGGCGGCGGCACCTTTGATATATCCATTCTGGATGTGGGCGAGGGCGTCTTCGAAGTTATGGCTACAAACGGCGATACCCACTTAGGCGGCGATAATTTCGACCAGGTGCTCATCGACTGGATTGTCGCCGAATTCAAAAAGGACCAGGCCATAGATTTGTCCGGCGACCCTATGGCTATGCAGCGCCTCAAAGAGGCCGCAGAAAAGGCCAAGTGCGAACTTTCCACCCGTCCGGAGACGGATATTAATCTTCCCTTCATCACCGCAGACCAGACCGGGCCCAAGCACCTGCAAATGAAACTCACCCGCAGCCAATTTGAGCAAATGGTGGAGCATCTGGTGGAACGCACCCGCGGCCCGGTTATGCAGGCTATGGATGATGCCAAAATAAGCCCGGAACAGATTGATGAGGTCATCCTGGTGGGCGGCGCTACCCGAATGCCCTGCATCCAGGCCACGGTGAAGGAGATTTTCAAGAAAGACCCGCACAAGGGCGTAAATCCCGATGAGGTAGTGGCCGTGGGCGCGGCCATTCAGGCAGGGGTGCTTGCCGGCGAGGTCCGTGATGTGCTTCTTCTGGATGTTACCCCACTTTCTCTGGGCATTGAAACGCTCGGCGGGGTGATGACCCGTCTCATCGAAAGAAATACCACTATCCCTACCAAAAAGACGGAAACATTCACCACCGCCAGCGACAATCAGCCCGCGGTGGATATTCATGTGCTTCAGGGCGAGCGGCCTATGGCCCCCAGCAACCGCACCCTGGGACGCTTCCAACTCATCGGTATCCCTGCTGCCCCTCGGGGCATCCCCCAGATTGAGGTCTCCTTTGATATAGATGCCAATGGCATACTCAATGTATCCGCCAAGGACCTGGGCACGGGCAAGGAACAGTCCATCGTCATCAAGGCCTCTTCCGGCCTTTCCGAGGAAGAGGTGGAGCGCATGCGCAAGGAGGCCGAAGAGCACGCCCAGGAGGATACTAAAAGGAAGGAACTGGTGGAGGCCAAGAATATGGCCGACCAGATTATCTACACCACCCGAAAGACCCTGAAAGAACACGAATCCAAAGTAAGCGATGCGGAGAAGAAAGATATTGAGCAAGCGCTTAAGAAACTGGAGGAACTTAAGGAAAAAAGCGAGGATGCCGCAGCCATAAAGAAGGCCATAGAAGACCTTACCCAGGCCTCGCACAAACTGGCCCAGGCGATGTATGAGGAGGCGGCTAAAGCCAGAGGCGCCCAGGCCGGCCCGAGACCTGAAGGCGAGGCCGAACCCAAACGCGAAGCACCTAAGGAGGGCGAGGTCATCGACGCCGAATTTGAAGTGAAGGACGAAGGGGAAAAAGAAGAAAAATGATGCGATTGGATAGATTTACCATTAAGGCGCAGGAGGCGCTGGCGCGGGCCCAGGAACTGGCGCAGAAAAGTCAGCACCAGGAGGTGACGCCGCTACATCTTCTGGCCTCGCTCCTTGCGGAAGGAGAGGGGCTGGTGGGCCCACTGCTTGACAAACTGGGCGCCGACAGGACTCAAGTTGAAGCGAAATGCCTGGACGCCCTGGGGAAACTTCCCCAGGTATCCGTGGCCGGGCAAGCAGGCGCGGCCGAGACTTATATATCTCGCGCGCTCAAGGGCCTCCTGGATAAGGCCTCGGATGAAGCGGCCAAATTAAAAGACGACTACATCTCCACCGAACACCTCTTGCTTTCCCTGGTAGAAAGCGAGGATGAGGCGAGCAGGATACTCGCTTCCTCCGGGGTTAGTCGGGATATGCTTCTGGCTGCGCTGAAGTCCCTGCGCGGTCAGACGCGGGTCACCGACCAATTTCCCGAGGATAAATACCGCGCCCTGGACCGCTACTGTGTGGACTTAGTGCGTATGGCCCGGGCCGGGAAACTCGACCCGGTAATTGGCCGCGATGATGAGATACGCCGGGTGATTCAGGTGCTATCGCGGCGCACCAAGAATAATCCTGTGCTCATCGGCGACCCGGGTGTGGGAAAAACGGCCATCGTGGAGGGTCTGGCCCAGCGCATAGTTGCCGGGGATGTGCCGGATAGCCTGAAAGACCGCCGGGTAGTGGCTCTGGATATGGGTGCGCTTATTGCCGGGACAAAATATAGAGGCGAATTTGAAGACCGCCTGAAGGCGGTAATTAAGGAGATTGTGGCTTCGGACGGCGGGATAATCCTCTTTATTGATGAACTGCATACCGTGGTGGGGGCAGGGGCCGCGGAAGGGGCGGTGGATGCCTCCAATTTACTTAAGCCCGCTCTGGCCCGGGGGGAACTGCGCTGCGTGGGGGCCACTACCCTGAATGAATATCGCGAGCATATTGAAAAAGATGCGGCCCTGGAGCGGCGCTTTCAGCCCATCTATACCGATGAGCCCACGGTGGAGGAAACCATAGCCATCCTGCGCGGGCTCAAAGAACGCTATGAGGTGCATCACGGTGTGCGCATCCGCGACTCCGCCCTGGTTGCCGCGGCAGAGCTCTCCCAGCGCTACATCACCGACCGCTTCCTACCCGATAAGGCCATAGATTTGGTCGATGAGGCCGCCAGCCGTCTGCGCATAGAGATAGATAGTATGCCCCAGGAACTGGAGAAAGTCCAGCGGCGCATCGTGGCCCTGGAGGTGGAGCGGGAAGCGCTCAAGAAAGAAAAGGACGAGGCCTCAATGGCGCGCCGGGGGCGGGTGGAAAAAGAAATTGCGGCGTTGAAAGAAAAAAGCGCCGCCCTTCGCGCCCAGTGGGAAAATGAAAAGAAGGTCATAAAAAAAATTCAGCAACTCACCAGCCGCATAGAAGAGGCCAGGATTGAGGCCGATAAGGCCCAGCGCCAAGGCAATCTGGAGAAAGTGGCCCAACTGCGCTATGGGGTGATAGGAGAGGCTACGCGGGCCCTGGAAGAAGAGAACAAGCACTTAGGAGAAATTCAAAAAGATATGGCTTTGCTCAAGGAAGAGGTGGAGCCGGAAGACATCGCCGAGGTGGTGGCGATGTGGACCGGGATTCCGGTAGCCAGACTCCTTGAAGGCGAGCGGGAGAAACTCCTGAAAATGGAAGAGCGTCTGCGGGAGCGGATTGTAGGGCAGGATGAGGCCGTTTCCGCAGTCTCCGACGCCATCCGCCGGGCCAGAGCCGGCCTGCAGGACCCGCGCAGACCTCTGGGCTCCTTTCTTTTCCTGGGGCCCACCGGCGTGGGCAAGACGGAACTATGTCGGGCCCTGGCTCAGTTCCTCTTTGATGATGAAGATGCTATGACGCGTCTGGATATGTCGGAATTTATGGAGCGGCATTCGGTGGCCCGGCTCATCGGCGCGCCTCCGGGATATGTGGGCTATGAGGAAGGAGGCCGGCTCACCGAGGCTATCCGGCGGCGGCCTTATTCGGTAATCCTTCTGGACGAGATAGAAAAGGCACACCCGGAAGTCTTTAACATACTTCTACAGGTGCTTGATGATGGGCGGCTCACCGATGGCCACGGCCGCACGGTAGACTTCAAGAACACGGTGGTGGCAATGACCTCAAATATAGCCTCGCCGGTAATTCAGGAGATGGCCGGCAAGGCCACTGATGAGGATGTGGCGAAGCAAGTGAGACTGGCTTTGAGGCAAGAGTTCCGTCCGGAATTCCTCAACCGCATAGATGAGGTCATAATATTTCACGGTCTTAATAAAGAGCATTTGAAGCGCATCGTGGAGATCCAACTGCGAGATGTAGAGCGCCGTCTGGCGGAGCACCATATTTCCCTGAAGATTACGGATGCGGCCAAGGAGCATCTGGCGGAAGAAGGTTACGACCCGGTATTCGGGGCCAGACCCTTAAAACGCACCATCGATAGCCGCATCCTCAACCCGCTTTCACTGGATGTGCTTTCGGGCAAATTCGGTGAGGGGGATGTGGTAAGCGTGGATGTGAAGGATGGGGAATATACCTTTGCAGAGACCTCGGAGGAAATAGAAAGCCCCCGCTTTACCCAGGCCAAAGCAACGAAAAAGGCCAAAAAACAAAAAAGGCCGCAAGCCTGATGGAAAGACCTGCGGCCTTTGAAGTCAAACCTTTAGCCCAAAAGCGAAATCAGATAGCCTCCTTTATTACCCTCTCCTCTTCCTCCTCCTGCAGGATAATGTGCGGGGTGACCAGGATAAGGATGTTGTCCAAAGTGTAGGCCTCGGCCCTTCTGCCGAAGAGCCAGCCGATGTAGGGAAGTTTGTAAAGGATGGGAACGCCGGCTTCACCCTCAACTTCTGAGGTAAAAAGTAGCCCGCCGGCCATAATGGTGCCGCCATCAGGCACGCTCACCGTATCGCGCACCGCGGTGGTGGTTATGGTGGGAAGGAAAACCACCCCGGCTGTCGCCCCGAACTGCCTGAGGTCCAATTGCCCCAGTTCAAGACTTCTCAGGGTCGGCGCCAGGTCCATCTGCACATAACGCCGGTCGGCGCTTACCGTGGGTCTTACATCAAGCACCACACCTATCGTGGTTACGGTGGTTTCCGTATCTATGGTAATTGTGGTCACCGTCACGCCGTCACTCACAGTAGTATCTGTACTAATCTCCATATTCGAGACATAGGTAACATTACGGGTAACCGCCACATAACCTCGCTGGGCATTAAAGAGGGTAAGCCGAGGAGCGTTCATCACCTGGGCCTGACGGCTCTTTTGGACCAAATTCAGGAAATAATCTACTTCCCAGTTACTCCAGACATGCTGTCCGGTAAAGGACAATCCGGCGCCGCTGCCAGCCGTGCCCGGAGTAAAGGTAAAAGGAGCGCTGAGTGGAGTAAGACCGGTTTCCACAGTATAATCGAGGGAGGAAGTTACACTGCCCCAATAAGTAGCGTGCGCCGCCCCTGTGCGTTGTAACGAAAGTTCCACGCCTACCTGCTCTATGAACTCATCGGTGCAGCGGATGAAACGAATATCCATCGACACCTGAATGGCCCGGGCCCTACGCAAATTCTCCAGGAGGCGTTGAATCTTCTTGTGTGTGGACGGTGGGGCAGAAACGATGAGTTGGCCCTGGCGATATCTGATGGAATTGCCCGTAACAAGCCAGATATCGGGGTCTATGACCTGGCGTATGAGTTGTTCGGTCTGGACGCCGGCCTGGTCCGGGGTGAGGGCGCGACTAACCGCAGCCCCTTCTGTCGGTGGTACTTCCTCTTCAAATTCTCCGAATTCCTGGGCAAAGGCATCCATCTCTTCGACGCGCCGGGTACTTTCCAGGGCCGGAGCATCACCGAAAGCCGGGGCATCACCAAGTGTGCCACCCTCTAAGCCACCACCCGCAAACCCCATCGTCGGGGCGACGAAATCCCTGACCGTGGCCGTCAGGTCCTGAATCATATAAATGACCTGCACCGGCTCGTCCATTAGCTCCACCCCTACTCTATCGGAGATGAAAAGCGCTCCGTCCTTAACGATGTAGGCCAGGTTCATCTGGATCAAAACATGTTTGAGGGCGCTTTCAATAGTGACATCGGTGAGCCTCAAAGTAATGGGGGTGAGCATATCCGCCGGAGTGACCACGGCAGAGTCTACCACTACGTTTATATCTCCCACGGTGCGGATGAATTCAATCACATCGCCGAAAGGAGTATCAGTGAAGTCGAAGGTTATAAATTGCTTCAAGTTTTCTTCGACTTTGAGGTCCGCCGGGCTGGCGGGTTCCAGACCCAGTGCGGCCACTTCCTTGCGTCGCTCCGTGAGCAGCCGCCACACATCCGCAGGTGGGTAAACATAAATATCCCGCCAAGGGATGGTCAGTTCTGCACCGAGTTCCTTGCCTTTTCTGAGCTCCCAATCAGCCACCTCGCGCAGCCGGGCCATTTCATCCATATGCCTTTCGAGCCTCACCACCTCCAGGAGGACCAGGGCACGGGGCTCGGTAGTCTCCCGCATAAGGATGGATTTAAGGATGGCCTCGGCCTTCTCAAATTCTTTTCTTTCCATAAAGAGTTTGGCCAGTTCGATTTGCTGAGAAGTCTGCTCCTCGCGGATGTCTTCCCATTTTTCGCGCTCCATCTCGGCGATTTCTGCAGCCGTGAGGCGCGCCTCGTCTTCACGCATTTTTTGAGCCGCCTCGGCGGCTTCTCGCACCTGAGGCAAGAGGTCCACCAGTTCCTCTTTGATGCCATCAATAACATCGCTGGGAGGAATAGGAGCAAAACGGATTAACTCATCAATGTCTTCCAAATAAGACAGGGCCTCTTCGTATTTTTCTTCCTCAAGGAGCGCCTTGGCCTTGGCCAATCTATCGGAAAGGTGCTTCTCATAACGCTCGCGAGCGACCGTCTCTATTTCACGAACCTTGCTGGGCAAGGGGGTCTCGGAAGAGCCTTCAGTGGAGGATGAAGCCGCCGTCCCTTCCATTTGTGCCAACAGGCGCGCAGCATCCTGGTGCTGGGGGTTGAATTCCAATGCCTTCTTGGCGTCTTCGCGGGCGCGGCTGTAGAGGCGACGGTCATAATTATTTTTGGCGTCGCGATAGTAAAGTTCCGCCAGGCTCTTCCTGCGCTGTTGGTCAGCCTGGGAACTACTTTCTAACTTGGCCGTTTGCTCCTGTTTGCGCTGGGCCTCAATATCTTCATCAATACGAACCAGATACCTTCTGAGACCCTCTTCCATCTCCGGACCCAAGTTCAAGTCGCCTTTGTCCCTTTGGACAGAGAGGAAAAGTCCTTTGGCCTGGGGGTAATCTCCCTTTTTGTATAAGCCGATAGCCTGTTCATAGCGCAACTTGAGCCGGGCGAACTCTGCCTGTCGGGCTCTGGCCTGGGTGGCTTGAGCCCTTCTTTCTTCTTCTTCGCGGGCAAAACGGCGCGCTTCGGCTGCCTTTTGCTCCTGTTCCAGTATCTTCTGGTCAACCCTGGCCAGATAAGTAGTAAGCCCGCGCTCAACTATCCAGCCCAGTTCAATATCTTCCTCATCCTGGCGCCGGGCCACCTCGTCAAAGGCCTTCTTGGCCGCGGGATAATCGCCCGCTTCATAAAGGGCCATGCCCTCATCATAACGACTCAGGATTTCACCCTTAGCCTTTTCCTTTTCCTGGCTTTGAGCATCGGCGACCGTCTTTAAGGCATCTATTTTTTCCTTTTCCGCTATTTTCACATCAATATCAGATAAATAATCCTTGAGGCGGCGTTCGGCAAGCCAGCCGAAGGAAATGCCCATAGCCTCTTTCTGGCGGGCGACTTTCTCCAGCAGGGGTCTGGCCTCCAGGTATCTTCCTTGCTTATAGAGCCTTTCAGCGGTCTCGAAATCTTCCTCCAGGACTGTTTTCACTTTCTCTTGGTGAGCGCGCTCGGCCTCGATTGTAAGACGAGTCTCCTCTGCCCGGGCCTCGGCCTTACTGGTGGGTGCCAGCGGGAGCCCTTGGGCCTCTTTTTCAGGCTCGGTAAGTTTTCCCTCGGTGCGCTTAAGGTACCTGCGCAGACCCCGTTCCACCCAGAAGCCCAGATAAAGGTCGTTGGAGGGGTCAAGGTCGTTTCGCGCGGCGTCGGCAGCGATGCGCAAGAACATAGTTCTCGCTTCCTGGTAGCGCCTCTGGCGGTATAGGGAAACGGCCTCTTTGTAATCCGCTTTTAGCCTTTCCACCTTGGCCCGTAAGGCCTTTTCAGCCTCGGCCTTGAGGGCTTTTTCACCGGTCTTTTCAGCCCCTTTCGCCAAGGGGAAAAAATCGAGGGATAGAAGCAAAAAGAGTAGGCCGAACAAAACAAAAACCCTCAGCACCCTAAGAGCAAACTTCACCAGTACCCCCCTTCTCTAAGTAAGGCAATGGGCGTGGGAAAGCGTCACAAAAAACAAATCTCAATGGGTCTCTACAGGAAAATTTGTGCACTACGGCTTCACCCACGCCACATCAAGCTATTAATGGGCTAAGGAAAACGCTCATCTTTTAAGTTAACGGCGCCTGGTTGTTCGCGGTTGGGAAGCACTGACTGCGCTTGCCGCTACCGTGCGCCTTTGGGTCCACTTATATTCGAGCCCGCCCTTGGGGTTAAGGTAGGCCATCCTCAAGGTAGGACTTTTAACCAAGTCCTTTTCCGGGTCGAACTTCTCTCTGTTTTCCAAGTCCACCAGGGTATAACCGGTGGAAAAATCCACCTCTCGCTCCAGCAAGTTATTGGCTGCATCGACAAAGAATCGGCCGCTCTCATCTTTCAATTTCATTTTCACAGGATAGCCAATAGCCTCACCTGGCTTGACGCTGAAAGATTTGGTAATCCAGACCTCCGCTTCTGAGAGCCATTTGCGCACTTCTATAGAGGCGAAGGACTCAGTGCCTCCGCGCAGATAAAACACTGTGTCGCTGATGGCCCTGACTATATTGGAGGCATCGCTCATTGCGGTGGAGGATTTCTGAGGACTTTCCAGAAGGACCTCAACCTTATATTGATAATTTTCATTAGGTTCAACATTTGCATCCTCCAAAGTCAGAGGATGGGTCAAGGCTTCGGGAAGGTCTACTTGTGGAGCAATTACCATAGGAAGTCTAACGGTTTTTAAGCTGGGGGTACGCTGTTCCCGGCGAGCGTCATAGCCCCTATCTGCTCGCGCCTCCGCCTCCTCCCTCTCCCTGTCTTCTTCCTCGGCCAGGCGTCTTTCTCTTTCTTGCCAAGTTTCCCCTGTTTGGGATGTCGTTCCTCTTGCTGTTCTCCTGGGCCTGCGGGGCCCAACGACCGGGGTAGGCGTAGGGGCTACTGGCTTGGGCCTTTTTAACACCTCGGCCTCCTCGGGGCCAATCAACTTCAAGGCCAAGGCGAGGTCCACATCTCCCGGGTTCAAAGGCTTACCCGCGGTCAATTTATCCCTTAA
>Ga0111219_1008_pt1 | contig 33662 bp, 30 predicted proteins | sample DeeMarSWOR152_54_FD_80368 | JGI IMG/M metagenome (GOLD analysis project Ga0111219, IMG submission 80368) | Planctomycetes bacterium DG_23
TTGACCAAATGCACCTGAATTTTCTCCCCGGGCAGGACCACCGGCCGTAGGGCGTTGGCCACTTCATTCAAATTGATAGCCTCGACTCCCTGCAGAATTGCCAGTTTAACCAGATTGAAATCGTTGGTGACGATACGGCCGTCAATGTCTTTGGCCACACCTATGAGTTCTGCATCCACAGAGTCATATTGCTGAGTTCCTTCAGTGGGAGCAGGCTTATGCAGGCGCACCTCGACGCGCGGGTTGCTCTGGAGTTTCTGCAGCATATCTAAACCACGCCGGCCGCGGGCTCGTTTCAGACGGTCCGAAGAATCCGCTATGGTTTGCAGTTCCTGCAGGACCGATTCCGGCACCACCAAGGCATTATCAACGAGGCCCGTGTCCATTATATCGGCCACCCGGCCATCTATAATGACCGAGGTGTCCAGAATAAGAGGCCTGCGGCCTCGAGGCTCCCGGCGAAATTGTACATAGGGAATGACAAAGCGGAAATCCTCCCTGGTTTGGAGGACTATGCTTATGCCTAAATAACAAAAGATTACGATAATGATGATTTGGAGCGGTTCCATCCATTCCGGAGGCACGGGAGCAATCCTTACAATCTGGCCGGCCAAAAGGGCGAGAATCAACCCCACGATAGTGCCGAAGACAATAGCCACTACGCTGGCAAGGGACTTCTTGGTAAAGACAAAATCTATAAATATAACTATGCCTGCTAAAAGAATACAAAAGCCCCCGATTAATAAAGGATTTACACTTTTGAGTGGCACAGTAAGTGCAGTAACCGGGGCTGCGTCGTGAGCGTCCTTGTAATATTTATTCAGCATAAGGGCCATAGTGTACCCGGCACCGCCGGCGGCCAAAATGAAAACGGGGCGAAGGATCCACAGTCCTTTACGCAACTTCTTCACCTCCTTTCTCGCGTCAGATTATACCCGTTCATAAGGGTCAAAGAGTTTTTTGTACTCATCCAGGGCAAAACGGTCAGTCATACCCGCAATATAATCACAGGCCACCCGCTGGGGGCCATCTTCTTTAATGCGCTGCTCGTAAGGGGGCGGAAGTTGGGCCGGATTTCGCACATACTCCTGGAAAAGTTCCTGGATGAAGCGTTTGGCCTTTTGGGCCATTCTCGTCACCCGATAATGCTTATAGAGATGTTCCAGTAAAAAGGTCTCAATTTCATCCTTTTTGCGCTGCACATCCGGACTGAAGGTGACAAGAATTTCTGGCGACTGCCGCACCTCCTCCAGGGAAGCGATTTTGTTTTTCTCTAAGAGGGCGGCGCTGTTTTCCACCAGGTCGGTCACCTCCCAGTTGATTATGAAGCGAACCGTCTGGATACGGCGCTGACGGGAGTCCAGGTCTCCGTAAGTTTGCGTCACCTTGGCCGCAGCCTCTTTCCAGAGTTCCATCTCGAGAAGCTCTTCTTCCAGGAGCAGTCCCCCATATAGACCATCATCCAAATCATGAGAGTCGTAGGCTATGGAATCCGATACCTCTACCACCTGGGCCTCGAGAAGTGGCTGGAGACGAGGCAGAAATTCGGCGGCCACTGGGTGGTCGTGGCGGGTGGTATGTTTGACGATGGATTCTCTCACTTCCCAGGTGAGGTTAAGCCCGGGGAACTGAGGATAGCGCCGTTCCAAGAGGTCCACCACACGCAGGGTGTGCAGATTATGCTCAAATCCTCCGTACTGTTGCATCAGTAGGCGCAGGATATCTTCACCGGCGTGGCCAAAAGGGGTATGGCCCAGGTCGTGGGCCAAAGCCACCGCCTCCACCAAATCTTCATTCAGTCCCAGGGCCCGGGCGATGATGCGCGCTATCTGGGCTACCTCCATAGTATGGGTGAGTCGGGTGCGGTAATGGTCGCCCTCATGATTAACGAAGACCTGGGTCTTATATTCCAGGCGGCGAAAGGCCGAGGAATGGATAACGCGGTCGCGGTCGCGCTGGAATGCGGTGCGAAAGGGATGCTCTTCTTCAGCATAGGTACGGTTATGGCTCGCGCGGCTTTTTGCCGCATAGGGGGCAAGACTGTCCATTTCCCTTTCTTCTATCTCTTGGCGCATTAGCATAGCTTTACCCACGGCCAGTGTCTTTTTCCAGGGCCTGACGCAGGCGCCGGTAGAGCGCTGAGAGGGATTCAGGAATAACCTTGGCATCCCCGATAACAGGCATAAAATTGGTATCCCCCTCCCAGCGAGGGACGATGTGTATATGAAGATGTTCCAGAAGACCGGCGCCAGCGGCGCGTCCAAAATTCAGCCCTATATTGAATCCGTCAGGGTTCATAACCGATTTCAAAAGTAGTTGCATCTTGCACACAGCATCAAAGAGGCCGAGCAGTTCCTCCCGGGTTAAGTCAGAAAGTTCGGCCTTATGCTCGATGGGAGCGATGAGCAGATGGCCGTTAGTATAAGGAAAGCGGTTGCAGATGGCGAAACAATATGGGGTGCGCCAGAGGACGAGGTTTTGAGCATCCTGGCTGGATTCGGCGCCGATAGCATCGCACAGGAAGCACTCGTCTTCTCTTATCTGGTCAATATATTGCATTCGCCAGGGAGCCCAGAGATTTTTAGCCAAACTAATGGTCCTCCTTTGAGGCTATTTTAACGAACAGGTAGAGCAAGTAGTGGCCGAGCAGGTGCTGCAGGCAGAAGAGGAAGACTTGCTTCCAGCGCCTATTCCAAAAGAGGAAAATTTGCGCCTGGTGGAACGACCACCGCAGCCCGGACAAGTCGGCCTTTTTCCCTCGCCGGCGTTTCTAAATAGAACCTCGAAGACCCGTCCGCATTTTCCACATTCAAATTCGTATAGGGGCATCTTTCTTTCCGATTAGGGCAAAAATTTCAAGGGGTCGGCCGAGCGGCCCTCTTGAAATATACGAAAATGAAGCCGCGGCCCTTGCGCCCGGCCCGACTGACCTACCGCGGCTATTTTTTGGCCTCGGCTAACGCGCTCCCCTTCGCTAACCTCAACACTTTCCAGATAGCCGTAGAGCGAATTTAACCTCCCGCCGTGGTCAATAATAATCACCTTACCCAAGCCTCGCCAGGCCGTATGAGTAAATGTTACCACCCCATCGGCCGCAGCCACAACCGCAGTTCCCTTTGCGGCTTCAATCTCCAGCGCCCGGGAAGTAAGGCCTCCTTCTTTTTGGCCGAAACGCACCACCACACGCCCTCTTACCGGCCAGATAAAGCCCGTCGGCCCGCTCCGGGGAGAAGTAGGGGGTGGCGGCGTAGCGGGTTCGGGTTCTCTTGCGCTCGGTCGGCGGCTCTCTTTTGCTTCAGGGATAAAAAGGAGCTCGCCAATCTCCAGGGTTCTGGGCGGCGAGCCCAGGGCATTTGCCCGGGCTATCTCTTCTACGCCAACCCCATACCGCTGGTAAAGGGCCCACAGAGTATCGCCTTTTTCGACCCGATGATAGATTCCCTTGGTTTCCCGCGGCCTCAGAAAGTCAAGTTCCTCGGCCAGGGAAGGGGGCACAGGCTCAAGCGGCGACGCGGCCTTACAGCCCACAAGTAAACTTGCGATCAACAATACCGCTAAATAGCGCACTATTTTTTTTCTATTCACCAGGGCCAACTTCTGCGCGTCGTATCCATCGATAACCAAGAAACCCTCCGTAACTGAAGATGTGCGGCCTATACAGCGCCCGTCGGTGCATACAGGAGTTTTCTCCATCGCTCGGCATCTTCTACACCAAACCCCAAGCGCCACTCGTTAGAGACTGTTTGAGGTACTGTAAGTTCAAAGAAGAGAGTCCTACCCCAGTAGGGACGACCATTATAATAGCGGTGTTCCCTTATAGCGGAGATTTTCCGCAGAGGAACTAAAAATTCTCTCCTTAAAAGGGGCTTGATGACCAACCGGTCAGGACTTATCTGTACGATGCCGGGGGTTTCCCAAATGCCATAAACCACTACACAAGGCGACCGCAGCAACGCACCCCCGGGCAGTTTTTTGCTAACCTTTTGGACCAAAAGACGCACGCCAAAACTTGTCAGCAACGCTACGGCCAAAGCGGAGGCCGGCAGAATGGACCACCACAAAGTAATGGATGGAACCTGGCCCCAAGCCAAATAGCCAACCACCAAAAGTACAGCAAGGAGCAAGCATATCCCCACCAACACATAAAAAATAAATCTATACGGGTGTGACCACGGCACCACCCAAACTCCCCAGAAACCAGGTTTATCAGCCATATTCCTTGCCCTTAGACCTTCTACTTATCTTCCCAGCAATACTTCAGCGGCTCAATAAGACTTATCAAGAGCGGGCGATGGGATTCGAACCCACGACATTCGGCTTGGGAAGCCGACATTCTACCCCTGAATTACGCCCGCCCCCCAATCTGCTATTCTGAATAACTTTTTATTACGGTGGCCTCGGAGACCGCAGGGAAGGTGCGTTCCAGAAGCACCCCCAGTTCATTGGCGAAATCTGCCGCCTCGGCGTCAAAGAGGCGTATCTCGCCGGAGGTAGTGGCGAAACTTTCCACCCGCACCAATAAATGAAGTTTCCTCTGCGGTTCCATCTTATGCACATCAAAAGTGGTTCTGGCCCAGCCGGTCTCCAGTAGCCTGAAGCCATATTTCTCACAAAGACCGTTAAGAATACCCCTCAGTTTATCGTTATCGGATTTGGTCTGGCTTACCTTCACCATAGATTGACGCCTCAACTTTCATAAGTCTTTGAATATCAAGAATTTGAGAAAAAGTAACTTCATCTCTTTGAATGCCAATTGCCAAAATAATAACCCTTCCAATTATAACTGTCAAGGGGAATTTGAGGAAAAACATTTGTTATTTGAAGGACTTATCATCCTTTAGCCGCATATCCACTTTTTTCCATCGGGCCCATTTTGAGAGGGAACATTTGTGCAAAAATTTTGCCTCAAAACCCCGGGAAATTGGAGCGCGGCTTTGGAGGGAGAGCCGCCGAAATTAGTTGACTTTCGAGGCCTAAGTTATTATAATATCATTGTTTGAGAATAGATGCTGTTGCCGCTTCCGCTTGCCTTTCGGTATAGGTAGGGCGGAAGCGAATAAGGAAGTCGAGAGGGAAGGATGGTCTTTCTGGGGGCAATGACCTTACAGCGCTATTTGCACCTGGTTTACTTTTTCGCTTTCTTGATTGTCTGGTGGAGTTATTGCGGGTACCTTTTATTTTTGCTCATATTTGCCCGGGGAAATAATAAAAAGAGGGGTAGAGAGGCGGCAAGTGGAGGCTTGCCCACCGTGGCCATTTTGGTGCCTTTCTATAATGAGGAAAAGCTCATAAAGAAAAAGGTGGAGAACTTAGCCGGGCTCGATTATGACCCGGAAAGGATGGAAGTCTTCTTTTTAGACGGTATGTCCACCGACGCCTCCGTTCAAATAATTGAAGAAAGCATAAGGAATAGGCCCAATTTCACCTGCCTCCAGACCAACCAGCGGGGCAAGATTAACCAACTCAATTTTCTGCTTCCGGAGGTTGATGCCGATATAATCGTGAATACCGATGCGGACGGACTTATGGAAAAAGACGCGCTTTTGAAGATGGTGGAGGAGTTCCGCCAGGGCGAGGAGGTCGCGGTAGTGGGGGCGTTGGTTTCACCTGTGGAAACGATAGATGAAGAGATGGAGCACTGGTATGCCCAGAACCGGGCGCGCATATTGGAGACCCGGGTAGCCTCAGCCTCGACCGTGATCGGAACTTGTTACGGCTTCAGGAAGGGTCTCATTGAGCGATTCCCCGAAGATGTGGTAGCAGACGATGTATATACCACCCTCGTTGCCAGCGCTCAGGGCAAAAAGGCAGTCTACTCCCACAACGCCTGGGCCTGGGAGATGAGGGCGGCTAATTCCCTGCGCGAGATGTTTCGCCACAAGTTCCGCAAGTCCCACGCAGTAATTAAGGAGCTGGCGAGGTTTCTGCCGATGGTCTCCAAGATGAAAGGCCTGTACAGGATTATATTTTTGACGAAGTTTTTGCAGCAGATAGTGGTGCCCTGGGCACTTATTCTATTTTTGGTGCTCCTGATAGTGCTTTTGGTGCGGCCGCCTCGCTATGAAATAGAAATCTCATACTTTATGTTTGTGCTCTTTTTGCCCTGGGTCTATATGGCCAACAAAATCTTATCCGAGATAAAACTTACGGGCAAGGAGCCGCCGGGAAGGTCCCGGCTGATCATTAAGGCCTTTCTCATAGGAAATTTATGCCTGGTAGCCGCAGGTCTGGCTTATCCCTTTTACCGGCAAAAAAGCCGCTACCGGAAAGTGAGTCAATCGGTTCTTGAAGGGTCTCGGTTTTGAGGAGGACATAGCAAAAGCACAGTGCCAAGGGATGGCAGAAATCCTTTGGCCCGCAGATTTTGAGAAGCGGAAAGTGAGTGGCTGACGGAGTTAAGGTATGGGTTGGCGCAAAAAACTCTCATTTGGTTGGGCTTTAGTCAAGGCCCGGGCCTTAGGGGAAATCCGCCCCTTATTCGTACAGATTTCGGTCACCAATCGGTGCAACGCCCGCTGCCATTATTGCGATTATCGGGAGCGCTACTCCGAGGAACTGTCCACAGAAGAATTGTTCCACATCATTGACCAACTTGCCGAACTGGGCACCAAGCGCATATTCCTCTGGGGCGGCGAGCCGCTCGTTCGCAATGATATAGGCCGGATTATAAATTACATTCGCCAAAAGGGTATTCACTGCGGGCTCAATACCAATGGTTATTTGGTGCCGCAAAAAATAGAGGAAATAAAAAATCTCAATCAAATTACCCTGAGCATAGACGGAGACAAAAAGGCCCACGACGCCAATCGTGAGCCTGGCTCTTATGATAAAGCGATTGAGGCGGTTAAAGTGGTCAGGGCCGCCGGAATTCCCCTTTACACCTGCGTCCCCCTTACCAAATATAATGTAAGCGACTATCAAATAGATTATATGCTGGATGAAGCCGAAAAATATGGCTATAGCGTAGGCATTATTATCCTCAAGCACCCTACGGAAATTTTGCGCAACGCTTGGAAGTATATGGCCTCCGATGACCAGGTACGCCACGCCCTGCGCAAGGTAATCCGGGAGAAGAAGAAGGGAAGACCCACACATTTTTCCACTTTAAGTTACTGCGATAGTCTGGCCTGGCCGGACTATTCAATACAACGGATTATGGCCGATGAAGACATCAAGACCATTACGGATAGCCGCAATGTAAGAGGGCCTAAATGCTGGGCCGGGAGACTGAGTTTTCTCATAGATACCAACGGTGATGTTTACCCTTGTGCTGCAAGCACTGTAGCCACAATGCGCCATATAAACGCCCTGGATGTGGGGGTGAAGCGCGCCCTGGAATATGTCTCCAAGCACAACTGCCAGGCCTGCTTTACCCCTTGCCGCATAGAATATAATTATCTTTTGTCCTTAAACCCCCGCGTGCTTCTTAATCTCGCCCGCTCCTATTATGAGACAGGGTATTAACTGTGCAGAAGGTTCTCATTCTGGACCACATCAATAAGGCCTGTGCAGAATCGTTGTGGGAAGCAGGTTTTGAGGTAAAGCAGGCGGACGAGACTTCCGAGCAAGGGGAACTGGAGGAGGTTGCGCCTGAATATTCTGCTATCCTCTTACGCGGTTCGAGCAAACTGCCGGCCGAGGTTATAGAGAAAGGGGCGCGCGGCCGTCTTAAACTCATCGTGCGCGCCGGTGCGGGAGTGGACAATATTGATGTGGCCGCTGCCACCCGTTTTGGCGTAATCGTGGAAAACACTCCGGGCACCAATACCCAGGCCGTGGTGGAACTCACCATAGGAGCGCTCATTGCCCTGGCCCGAAATCTCATCTCTGCTCAAGCCTCCCTGAAACAAGGCCGCTGGGAAAAAAGCCGTCTCACCGGCACAGAACTTAAAGGGAAGACCCTGGGCGTTATTGGTCTGGGCAAGATTGGTCAGGGCGTGGCCCAGGTGGCGAAAAGCCTGGGTATGCGCATTCTGGGCCATGACCCATTGATGACCGATGAGAAGTCCAGGGAACTGGGCATAGAACCGGTCTCTCTTGTGCAAATTTACCGCCAGAGCGATTTTCTCACCCTGCACGCCGGCCTCAACGAAAAAAGCCGGGGTATGCTAAATTCCGCGGCCTTTGGCCAGATGAAAGAAGGGGTTTGCATCGTTAACTGCGCCAGGGCGGAACTGGTGGACAAAGAAGCGCTCCTGGAGGCCTTAGACCAGGGACGGGTTAGATTCTATTTCACCGATGTATTTGACCAGGAACCACCTCCTGCGGATGACCCGCTTTTGGCTCACGCCAGTGTATTCGCTACCCCGCATCTGGCTGGCTCCACCAGAGAGGCCACGACCCTCGGCGCCCGGCAGGCTGCCCAGCAAGTTAAGGCCTTTTTTTATGAGTCGCGCGTCATAAATGCGGTGAATTTCGCTTTCGGTGATGAGCGTCTTCGCCCCTGGGAGCATCTGGCGGAAAAATTGGGCCGCTTCGTTATCCAATATACCGGTGAGGGACTCAGGGAAATTTCCGTGGGCTACTGCGGCCAAATTGCCGACTTGGACACTCACCGGACCACTTCTTCCTTTTTTTATGGTCTTCTTAAAGATTTCTCTCCTTTCGCCAGCGTGGTAAATGCCCTTGCCCTGGCCGAGGAAGAGGGAATAGAGGTGGTGGAATCCAAAAGCAAAGCGACGCGGGATTTTATCAAAATAAGCGTGCGCACCGACAAGGAGCAATATGGCCTTGCGGCTACCGTTTCCAAGGATACGCCGGTGCTTATCTCCATAAATGATTACATCTTTGACCTTCCCCTCACGGAAGAGCATTACATCGTTTCCCGCCATAGCGACATACCCGGCGTAGTGGGGATTATAGGGATGGTGCTGGGCAGACACCGCATAAACATCGGCAAGATGATTCTGCAGGACTTGCCGGGAAGGCCGGCTATGGCTATGATTACTGTGGCCCAGGAGCCAACGCAGGAAATCCTGCGAGAGATGGTCGCCGGGGTGGAGAAAAAGGGCGGCCAGATGTCCCTGAGGAAGATTGTATTGTGATGGGGTGGCTTCTTGTCAATTCTTATGGAAGGAGAAAGTGATGGAATTTTTGGAATTGGTGAAAAAACGGCGAAGCATAAGAGATTACAGAAAGGATCCCGTGAGCGATGAGGATATTAAGGCCGTGCTGGAGGCGGCGAGGCTGGCCCCTTCCTGGGGCAATCGCCAGTGCTGGCGATTCGTCGTGGTAAAAGACGAGGTTACCCGGGAGAAATTAGCCGACAAGCGAGAATGGATTGCTGAGGCACCGGTAGTGATTGTCGCCTGCGCCGACCCGGGAAAAAGCGGTCAGAAGGCGGACCAGGATTATTATCTCTTGGATGTGGGCATCGCTATGGAGCATATTATGCTGGCGGCCACGGAACGGGGCCTTGCTACCTGCTGGATAGGCTGGTTTGACGAAGATATGGCCCGCCAGGCCATCGGTGCTCCAGAGAGCATTCGGGTGGTGGCCTACACGCCTCTGGGCCATCCTGCAGAGGAAAAGGACGAGGTAAGTGAGCGCCTGCCCCTGGAAGAACTCGTCTATTACGAAAAATACGGCCAGCGGTGATAGTTGCCGCATTGTCATTTTTGAAAGCCCATTTCGTCCTCACTGGCCAAAGGCACGTAGGCACGAGTGAAGGCGCTACTCTTTTCCGCACAAGTTCTTTCCGGGCTTTTTTCACCTGAAAGGAGAAGCAGATGCTTAAGAAGTTCTTGACTGTGATTGTAGCCATAGCTTTCGTCACTCAATTGGCCTGCCGGGTTGGACCAACAGCTCCTGCAGGTGGCGGCGAGGTTTTTATTCCTTTTAAGTCCAAGTGGAGGTATGAGGACTCAGGCCGTGATTTGGGAACAGCCTGGCGGGAGCCCCATTATGATGATTCGGCCTGGAAGACCGGCCGCGGCGTCCTGGGTTACGGCGAGGATTACATCTCTACTGAACTCTCTTTCGGCCCAGACCCGGACAACAAGATTCCCACCTATTATTTCCGCAAGAATTTTTACGCCCGAAATCTTGAAGGCATAAGATACCTGAGGCTCAGCATCCGTTTTGATGATAGTTTCGCCTTATATGTAAATGGTGAGCTCCTCACCGGGGCTTGTCTGGAAGAAGACACCCCGTTTTCTGAATACGCCGGAAGAAACGAAGGGAAAAACATCGCCAGATTTTATAGACTCAGCCCCTCTTGTCTGCGGGAGGGCAAAAATGTGGCGGCAGCTGAGGTGCACCAGCGAGCCCCTCAAGATAAAGACTTGGTTTTTGATATGATGCTGGAGACCATTCCGGCAGATGTGCTAAATATTATCAAGGGGCCTTATCTACAGAGAGCGACAGAAGATTCCGTGACTATTCTCTGGGAGACAGAGGCTCCTTCACGAGGCACAGTATTCTACCAGGGCGGGAGGGCGGCGTCTCAAAAGAATGCTGTCACCAAAGACGGCTTCATCCACGAGGCAACGCTGCACGGCCTTAGGCCCGATGCCACCTACGGCTACCGGGCGCTGAGCCAGTTCTCTTTGGGAAAAAGAACTATTAGCGCAAAGACTGCCGCAAGCACCTTTGCCACTGCGCCAGACGAGCCAGAGCCTTTTCGCTTTGTCGTCTATGGAGACAACCGCAGCAATCCCGAAAACCATGCACCGGTAGTAAATGCCATTTTAAGGGAAAAACCCTTGCCGCGCTTTGTCCTACACACCGGGGATCTGGTGAGCCGGGGTAAAGACCTCTGGGTGTGGGAGGCGGAATTCTTTGAGCCTCTGGCGCCGCTAATGGCCAAAATCCCTTTATGGCCTTGCTTGGGGAATCACGAAGGCAATTCTGCCTATTATTTTGACTTTTTCACGCTTCCTGCTGCGGCCGATGGCCCGCCTGACCATCAGGAGAGACCTGCACCGGAACGCTGGTATTCATTTGATTATGCCGGATGTCATTTTGTCGCCCTGGATACAGATGTAGAAGTTGACCCGGAAAGCCCCCAATACAAATGGCTGGCAGACGATTTGCAGAAAGCCCGGGCCCGATGGAAATTTGTCTTTTTGCATCATCCCGCCTTTTCCAGCGGGCCTCACGGAGCCAGGGGCGAAGAGAAGATGAAGGCCGTGGTTGATCACTTGGTACCTCTTTTTGAAGAACACGATGTAGCCGCAGTTTTTGCCGGGCACGACCATGACTATGAGAGGAGTCTGAAGGACGGGGTCTATTACATTACCTCCGGCGGCGGAGGCGCCCCGCTTTATTCAAAAAGGCTCACCGAAGAGGGCCAAGAGCCCAATCCTTATAGCCAATTGTTTGCGAGCATCCATCATTTTGTGAGCGTGGATGTGGAAGAAAATAGACTCTTGATGCGCGCCGTCGATACCAAGGGAAATGTGTTTGATAAATTGGAGATAAGAAAATAGTGGCCCCTTAAAGTGTTACTGGTGAATTAAGAACTCAAATCTTTCTCTTCAAGGCGAGCGATTTGGTCGCGCAGATGGGCGGCGCGTTCGTAGTCTTCTTCTTCCACCGCCTTTTGCTGCTCCTCGCGCAGTTTTTCCAGGATTTCCTTATCGGTAAGCGGGATGTGATATTTCTGGCGAAGTTGTTCACGCAAATTTTTTAAGACACCAATCTCCTGGCTTTTCTCAATGAGGTCCTCCCGGTCGTGCTCGTGGTAGAATTTGATAATCTCGCCTATCCCGGAGTCAATCTCCTCTATGGCTCTCAACAGTTGTTTCTGATTGATGCGGATGACCGCCTGAGCCCGGGTGCGGTCCATCAGGATGAAGGGTGTCCATTTTTCGTGAGATAAAACGATTTGTTTATCATCAACATATTCTTTCATAAGTGCAATGAGGTCGAGATTATGCTGGGCATCGTCGCGGGCCCCGGCGTAATCTCCCAGTTGGAAAAAAAGCACCCGCCGCTGATAATAATCCGTTATCTCCTGGCGCATATCATCCAGCACTTTGCCTTCCAGTCTGAAGCCTTCATCGCTTCCCTTATGGGCGGCTTTATAATCTCCTATCAGGTCTTCTACATACTCAAGCAGAGACTTCCTCCCATAAGGCCGTCTGCCATCGGGCCGGCCATCAACCTCCATCTGCAGGAGCCCGAAGGGAGCGCGCACCTGTATCTTCTCCCGGCCGTCCATACCGATTATCTTGCGCACATTGTTGGTCTCGTCCACCGGGTCATAGTCCCATCCCCCGAGAATATAATTGAGGTCGCTGGTCATCTTCTACCCCCTGCACCATAGTCTGGCTTGATTTGGGCTACATAATATTATATACGCTGGGGAGCAAAATTTCAAGTCCTTTTAGATACAAAGGAAGTGGAAAAGGCAAATTTTGTGGCTGTTCCCAATCGAGCTTCACATTGAGGTTTTCGAAATTAGCCAGTATGGCGGGAATGATATTTTTTGATATTTCTTTGGGCATTTAGGCAAAATTCTGCTATCGCTCCCAGCAAAAAAGGTAGCGTAAATATGAGGTGGTATTACCTGATGAAGGCGATGATAACGGCTGCGAAACCTTTTTTATGAGGGCGAGGGCGCAAAAGCCTGGCCTGACGATAAAATAGCAGGCCCAGAAGAGTGAGGTTGCGCCACACCATACGGGCGCCCGTAGGGCCGCGGGTCTTATTTGCGGCGGGATTTCGTAGCCTCTTTTTTTCTTTGTTTTAGTCTTTTGAGGCGGCGCTGCCGACGCCTTCTGATTTCTTTCTCTCGCTGGCGCATAGATTACCTCAAAACTCTATCAGTTGAGCCCACTGCCCAATATTCTTTTCTCGCGCGGAAATAAGAAGGCCGCAAGGGTTAAATCTCTCTCAAGGAATGCGTTTTTTCCTGGGTAGCGATAATCTGAAAGACCTCGCCGGGACTCTCGGCCTTTCTTAAGGCCTGGCAGAATCCATCGTCGCGCAAGAGCCTGGCTAACCGGGCCAGGGCCTGAATATGAAGCCCGGTAGTATCCTCACGAGATAAGAGAAGGAAGAAGAGGTCCGTGGGCTGGCCGTCTACGGCATCAAATTCTATGGGCTTCCTGGAGCGGGCCACAGCCAGCATAAGTTCAGGCACCAATTTGGACTTGGCGTGGGGAAGGGCTACTCCGGAACCTATGCCGGTGGTCATAACCTCTTCGCGCTGCTTTACGGCTTTGATGATGCCCGCGCGGCTGGCAGGAGGAACCTTTCCGGCCTTGACCATTATATCCACAAGGCTCTCAATGGCCTCACTCTTGGTGATGGGTGCGAGATTTAGCTCAATGGTTTGCTCGCCGATTAAATCTGTCAGATTCATCTGTGCCTCCCCAAAGATATCCTGTTACTATGGTGCTGAGTGGTGCCTGAACTTCCTGCCCACACTATAGAATAAACCGCTATTTCAATAAGTAAGCATTATCTTTTCAAGAGAAAAATCTTCTATTTTCGCCATTAGTGGAATAAAATTTTTGACCTCCATTCCTCAATTTTGAAATACGGCGTCTTGAAATTTGGCCGGGGGGAGGTTCTCCCGGGGCTGATTATGAAAAGATTAATACCGACTTGACTCGCTGGTATGCCCGGTGTACCCTTTGTTTTGAATAATGGAGGCTCTTTTTACCAAACAAACGCTAAATCTCGCTTCAAAATGAAAAGGTTGAGAGATGTTTGGTATCGGTGAAATCATCGAATATGTGAAAACGCTGGGACTATGGGATTTGGTTAAGGCAAATATGCGAAAGTATGTATTTCTGCGTATAAGGCGTATTGTTTTGTCCTGGTCAGTCGAAAACCGGATGCCGCAGCCGAAGGCCTATCGCAAATTTCTTGAGGCCGTTACTATACGTAAAGGGACTCTGGCTGATGCCCGAGACCTCCATCGGATGATGAAAGAGCACCACTTGTGGCGCAGTGTGGGTGAACTGCGCCAGTGGATTGAAAAGGGCTATTTTTTGTCAATAGCCGTTTGCCAGGATAAGATTATAGGCTATGCGTGCGTGGGCGCTGAGATTCCTCGAAGGCATTCCATTTTTAAGAAAGCGATAAGTCTCAGGCCGGATGATGCTTATGGGGTGCACGCCTTCATAGTCCCCGCATACCGAGGCAAAATGGTTTACCACGCGCTTGCACTTGACACTTTCAGACGCGCCCGAGCCGCCGGATACCGAAGGATAGTGGCCACAGTTGACTCTCAAAACCTCGCCGCCAGGAGTTCCAATAAAAGATTGGGTATGGAAGAAATCGCCGAAGTGGAAATCACAAAAGTTCTGTTTTTGACACGAATGAAAACTCGCTCTCTGAAGCAAAACTGAGGCAGTCAGTTTTTATCTGGCCTACGCAATTTTTGGGGCCCTTACAGCGTAGTGTGCCGCGATGTTTCGAAGGATTGCGCTGTTGTATAGACGCCATGCGCAAGAGGAAATATATTTCACCTCCCCAGTGGCAGGGTCCAGGAAAGTTGAGACTACGGGACATTGCGCAAGCCGTTCGGTTTGTAGGGTGGCATCGTCCTGCATAGGCATAACGAGGACTTCCATCACCCCCCGCAGTTCAGTGTGGCGCAGGATAACATCCCGAAGATTGCGGCCGAGGACGAACTCCACTCCAAGCAGGAAGGTGTGTAAGACCTTCAGGGGGCCTTTGCCCTTGAGAAGCGGCCCCATCTTTATGTGCCGAAGGAGAATGGGCATCAGTGGGGCCGTGCTGCGCAACCATGCCACCTTCTGCTCCCAGCGAGATTTCGGCGAGATTGTTCCTGATAGTCTTTCGCCCATAGCGTTTCTTTGAGGTGTTAATCGTTTCTCGGCTGTCAGAAGAGCGCGGGCTATCTCGGGCATAGAAGTGCGCAAATAGCGGCTTATAGGCACATAGCTCTTACCGTCGGACAGTAATATATAGAGGCTCTCGCAATTAGGATGTCTTACGCCGGCTGGCAAAGGCCTCATCCTCAGACAGCGCATTACTGTGGGAATCTGGCTGAGGAAGTCCACAGGAAGGAATTCGGCTGTGCTGTCAGGAAAAGATTCTTCCACCAGAGACTCGACATCTTCCGTGTTGATGCGCTCAGGCGCGAAATCGAACTTTGTGATATCCCAGATATGGGCCAGGGGGAAAAGATAAAGTCCCCGGATGTAGTGACGGCGTTCGTGGCAGAACTGAAGCAGTTCGGGGAGTTCGTGGTCGTTTAAGCCTTTGGCGATTAATGTGGTGAGGATTACATTTGCGCCGCCTATCCGGTCAAGGTTCTCCAGGGCCTTTTGCTTGAGTTGCAGGGCCCTGGCATTGCCTCGAAGCAGGCGATAGGTTTCCGGGTTAGAGCCGTCGTATGAGAACAGAATGGTCACGCCGGATTCGATCAGTTTTCGGCAATATGCTTCGTTCGCCAATTTCAAACCGTTGGTTACAACTCGTGTGGCGTAACCATAGGATTTTGAGAGTTTGATGATATCGAAAAGGTCACTACGCAGTGTGGGCTCGCCGCCGGAAATATCCACATAAGGTCGGGGGTCATACTCAGCGAAGTGCTTGAATATCCTGTCAAAATATTCTATGGGCGGTTGGAAAACAAACCCCATGCTGGAAATGCTCTCAAGACAAATGGGGCAGTTCAAATTGCATCGGTTAGTAACATCTATGAGGATGACCTTGGGTCTTTGTCTGTGTTCGCAGTGCCGGAAGTCGAGACGGCAGTCCTGGGAGTGGTTGGTGGCGGCCAGGCTATGCTTTGTTGTGTAGCGCCTGGCGTGGGAGGAAATGAGAGTCTCTGTGAGTCCGCAGGAAGGACAATTCTTCACCAGAAATACCTTGCCCTCGCGTTGCACAGCCTTTGCGGCTACCAGACTATGGCAAGACTCGCAGAATGAACGGTTCATTTTTGTATATCCCAGACACTTCAGACTTCATATTGATTCATCCGGCAAAATAAATTAAAATTACAGCAAGAAAAAGGCGACTTTTCAAGAGCAAAAATTATTCTTTCAAATGGCAACAGAATAAAATTTGTCAACTGTGCCTTTTTTGAAACGAGGAGTCTTGAAATTTTGCCGGAAGGAGGTCCTCCCGGGACTGATTATGAAAAAATTAATACCAACTTGACTCGCCGTTATTGCTGTATATTCTTTGTTGTGAAGACCGCACAGGTATTCGCTGGCGACACAAATTGAATTTTCTCCCTGGAGAAATAAGGCCAGGAAATGCTTAATCCCGGCGAAATTATTGAATATGTTAAGGCGTGCGGTTTGTGGAATTTACTTAAAGCGAACATAGGGAAATATATATTCCTGCATACCAGGCGCATTGTTTCAATTATCACCTATAAAGATCCCCTCCCGGAGCCGAAAGCCTACCAGAAATTGCTTGCAGCCATTACTATCCGCAAAGGGACTCTCGCTGATGCCCGAGACCTTAATCGGATGATGAAAAAGCACCACTTGTGGCGCAGTGTGGGTGAACTGCGCCAGTGGATTGAGAAGGGTCGTTTTTTGTTTGTTGCTGTTCACAAAGGCGAGATTATCGGCTATGTCTGTGTTTGCCGCGAGATTCCTTCAAGACATTCAATTTTTGGAAAGGCCATTAGGTTGAAGCCGGATGATGCTTACGGGGTGCACGCCTTTGTGGTGCCGGAGTACCGGGGCAAAATGGTTTATAGCACCTTGGGATTGAAAATGGGTAGGGATTTGCGAGCCGCGGGAATTAAGCGCTTGGTGGTTACACTTGACCCCCTCAACTTCTCCGTCCGAACTGCCAACCGAAGACGGGGTATGAGAGAAGTCGCAGAGATAGAAATCCTGAAGGTTCTTTTTTTCACTCGCACCAAGGTCCTCTGGGTGAAACCGGAAGCAGTTGACCTTTTTGTCGGAAAAGTTGGTATCGAGGCGGCAAGTGAAAACTGAATGTGGATTTAATGCCGAGAGTTTTCGGGAAAGAAGTGTTTAGTTAGCGAGACTTCCGTAATGCAATTCGAAGTGGTGGGCGATAGTGGATTTGAACCACTGACCTCTTGCTTGTAAGGCAAGCGCTCTCCCAGCCTGAGCTAATCGCCCCAAAATGTCGCACGACGCAGGTCTCAAGTCGTCCGTCGTATATATCATAATCGGAGGGGATTATTTTACAAGCAAATTTTTCTGCCCGCATCTTTGCGCGTGTGGCGGCAACCTCCGGCGGAAAAGCACTTCTTTAATATCTTCCATATTCTTTTGCCGTATTATACATAACCTGAAGATGCTCCAGGGGCGTTCTGGGAGCGAGATTATTGGCCTCACGCAGGACAAATTTTCCGCCCTGCATCACTCCGCTTCTTAAAATGCGTACCACCTCCCGGCGGATGGCTTCGGGCGGGCCCTGGCGCAGAAGTTCTATATGCGGGCCGCCGTTGAGGCGCACTTCGGGCCCCAGCTCCCGCCGCATCTCACCAAGGTCTATGGGAAATCCGGTGTCAAATGAATACACATTTAATTCATCGCGGATGGTCTTAAAATGCCGCGAAGCATCGCCACAGAGATGAATGGAGTGCGGGCCCTTTCCCGCCAAAGCCTGGATTAAGCGCTTATGACAAGGAAGCACGAACTCTTTATATTGCCCAAGAGAGATAAGTTGGACGCTGTCATCGGCGAGGCCGAAGGATTCGCTCCTTTCCGGCTTGCCCAGAAACTTCCTCCAGGCCCGGATGCGCACGATGATGGCCTCGGTGAGAAAGGAAAGGAGTTTGTGCACATAATTCGGATCCAGGTAGAGGTCCATACAGAGATTGGTGGCCCCCCGCAGACTGGCGGCCAGGGTGAAGGGGCCATCGGTTCCGCTTGTGGCTCCCACGGCCTTAATGGGAAGGCCTTTATAAGTGAAATCCTTCTTCCGCTCGTTCATATATTCAAAGAATTCCATTTGTGTGCGCATAGAGCCGGCATAAAGCGGGTCCGGAATGCCCCGGTCGAAAAGGAGATTTTTCTTATTATCCGAGAGAATGGGCAGGATGTCCGGAACCTCTCCTTTGCGAAATTGCAACGGACAGCCGAGCCAGGAGGCCTCATAGTAATTCTGTAGGTCAACGCTGACCGACCAGCCATCCTGGGGAAGGCCCATCTCCTGGTCCTGTGGGAGATTGTGGCGCACCCAATCCTTGAATTCCACCTGGCTGCGAAGCATAACCTGGGGGTCGGTGGAGTAGGTCTGAAAATCTATGTCTCGCCTATTGATTTTCGGGTCCAGGATGAGAAAACGTGGATTTACGCCGAGCGTAACCGGCACGCGTATGGGCCTTCCAGCGCGGAAGGCCTCCCAGACAACTTTGACCTCTTCATTATGTGCTTTGAAATTGTTCTCAGACACAGTTATTCCCGAAGTGCAGCCAGTAGACCGAAGCGGCCAGTTACTCCCCCTGAGCGGCGATAAGAGTAAAAGAAGCGGTGATTACAGGCCGTACAGACTCTTGGATTATAGATATTTTGAGGGAGAAGACCCACGGATAATAATTGGGCTTCGCTCGCCTGCCAGAGGTCAAAAAAGAGCCGTCCCTGGCGTCGGATGAAAAATTTGGAGGCATAAAAATCGCTTTTTTCCCAGGCCCGGGCAAAGTCCTCTCCAACCTCATAGCAGCAAGGGCCGATGGAGGGCGAAATCCCGGCAAGAATTCTTTCCCGCCGCGAGCCGAAGGCCGCTTCCCAAGTTTGCAGTGTCTTGAGGATAATTCCCTCAAGAAGGCCTCGCCAGGAGGCGTGAATGAGGGCGATAGCGGGGATGGCCTCGTCATAAAGCAGAATAAGGGGACAATCCGCACCCAGAAGCAAGGGCACTGGGCCGCAAGTTCTGGTTATGAGGGCATCGACGCCGGAGACGGCCCTGGGCGGGCGTTGGGCTGCGCAGTCCTGAACGGGCAGGACGGCCACTTCAGCCTTATGAACCTGCTGGGACTGGACGAGCCTTTCCTCGTCTAAACTTAGAGCCCTGACCAGGCGCCGTCTATTTTCTTCAACATTCTTGGGTTCATCGCCAACTTTATAAGAAAGATTGAGCGAGCGATAAGCCGCGCGACTCACACCGCCCTGGCGCGTCGAGATGCCGTGGATTAGTCCTTTTTTATTCGAAAAGAGTGGGAATTTGTAGATCGAAAGGTTCTTTGTTTCTAAGTGATGGAGTCCAGAGAAAACAGAAGGTTCAGTTTTTCGCAAGCTTTATGCCTCTAAAGATAAATTTTCACGCAGGTTTCAGGAGGACCTTGATGCTATCGCTCTCGTGGGCACGGTTTATGGCCTTTTGCGCTTCATCCAGGGGGAAGATATCTGTGATTAAAGGTTTTACGGTCACCTGGCCTTTTTCAAGGGCAGCCAACGCCATATCCATAGGGCCGCAGCGAGAGCCAACGATGGTCACTTCGTTTATTACAATGGGTGCAAGATGAGCCAGGGTTTTTTCAGCCAGCGTGGTCTTGAGCACGATTATGCCCCGGGGCTTTACCAGGTCCAGGGCCATAGATATGCCCCCAGGCGAGCCGGTACATTCCACCACCATATCGAATTTGGCCTTGGGGATTTCACTCATCAAGGCGGTGGAGATGGCGCGCTTCTGGAGGATGCCCAGTTTATGAGGGTGTTTGCCCACGGCCAGAAGCCGGCAGCCGGTGCGGTCGAGTACCTGGGCCATAAGCAGACCAAGTTTACCATCCCCGAGGATGACCACATCCTCTCCCGGCCCGATAGAGGTCTGCCGCAGTATCTGGCAGCAGGCGGCAAGTGGTTCGGCAAAGACGGCGGTTTCGTTGTCTATTTTTTCAGGAATTATGTGTAGATTTTTCTCGGGCAGGGTGAAATACTCTGCAAAGGAGCCGTCGCGCTCTTTTATCCCCAACACGGTGCGGTCCGGGCAATGATACCGAAGTCCCGCCCGACAGTATCCGCAGCGGCCGCAAGAGCAGTTTATTTCGCCCACTACCCGTTTGCCCAACCATTCCTTGTTCTCGCAATAGGTAACTTCACCTACGAATTCGTGGCCCAGCACGCCCTGGAAATCCATATACCCTTTGGCAATCTCCAGGTCCGTGCGGCATATCCCTGATACAATCATCTTTATCAAGGCTTCGCCTGAAGGACGCCGCGGTCGGGGATAATCCGGCTCAAACTTCACGGATTTCCCGTCGTAGACTATGGCTTTCATCTTTGCTTCCCTGGCCTTAAAGGGCCTTTATCTTAATTTTGGGCCGTCAAAGGTGGCTTCTCAGAGAATGAAGGGAGGATAAGCACACTTAATAATTTACGGATAATGGCAGCCCAGGCATCCTCAGACAAGACCCCATCAGGATTAAGGAAACATAGATTTTACGATATTTTAACCTCCTTAGCATAGGGAACAGGATCTTTTATACCGGCTTCGTTGAAGGCCTTAAGGCGTAAGCGACAACTTGAGCAGCGTCCGCAGGCAAGGTCTTGGTTCTGATAGCAGGACCAGGTGAGATGTAAAGGTGCACCGAGCTGGACGCCTTTCTTGATAATCTCGGCCTTACTGAGTCCGATGAGCGGAGTCACAATCTCAATCTCGGTTTCAGGCTTTGTGCCTACCTCTATGAGGCGGTTGAAGGCCTCAAAATATTGCCGGCGGCAGTCCGGATAGCCTGGGGCATCAACCGCGGAAGCGCCTATATAAATCTTCCCTGCGCCCAGGGCCTCTGCCCAACTCACGGCAACCGAAAGGAAGAGGGAGTTGCGAAAGGGGACATAAGTAGAGGGGATTTGACTCGTAGGCGATGAAGCGAGGAGGGCCTCTTCCAGGGGCAGGTTTTCATTGGTTAGACTCGAACCGCCGATTTCTTTCAGAAAATTTAGAGTCACGAAGAGGCGGTGGGAAATTCGATAAAATGAAGCGATGTCCTCTACCGCCCGCCGCTCGCGGGCCTCTGTGCGCTGTCCGTAACTGGCGTGAAGTAGGGCGATTTCCCTACTTTCCTTTTTGGCGATGGCTAAGGTCACACAGGAATCCAGCCCACCACTGGCCAGCACTACGGCTAATTGCACAGTGGATTTCTCCATAAAGACTTTCCCCGCCCCGGCATAGGCTGAGCGTCTAACGGAGCCCCCAGGCTAAACGCCTCTTTTATTCGACCCCCAAATGTATTTATGAAGTTGTAGTTGCAGTCGAACAGGTAAGCCGTCCTCAAGCAGCCACTGAGCCAACTCCCGAGGCTCTATTTCTCCATAAGCAGGAGCGAAAAGTATGTGCGCTTTATTCAGGAGGTCAAGTTCTTTGATTTTTTCGCTCGCCCAATCATAATCTATTTTCTCGGCAATTACAAATTTTATCTGGTCTTTTTTGGCTAAATACGAGATATTTTCCCAGCGCATCCTATCTGACATTCCGCTGGATGGGCATTTGAGGTCCATAATCTTCACCACCTCAGAGGGAAGACGGGACATATCCAGGCTGCCATTGGTCTCTATCAGCACCTGATATGCATTTGAAAGAAGGAGCTGAATTAAGGGATGAACTTCTTCCTGGAGCAAAGGCTCTCCGCCGGTTATCTCCACCAGTTTGAGGTTGAATCTATCTATTTCTTTCGCCGCCTCCTCAGGGGCCATGGTCTGGCCCCGGGGGGCCTTCGCATAAGGGGTATCACACCAGCGGCAATCAAGATTGCACCCGGCCAGGCGAATAAAAGCGCAAGGGAGCCCCTGAAAGGTGGATTCGCCTTGAATACTCTTAAAAACTTCTGAAACTATCATTGGAACCTCTCACGACGCACGTCCGCCGACGCCCGCCGCAGGCGGGCGGGGCACCTGGGCGCCTCCGGCGCCCGACACACTTCTCACGACCCTCGACCTGAGACGGCCGACGTGGGACGTGCGACGGCATACTACATTCTCTCAATACTTTCAATCCCCAATAGATTAAGGCCGAGTTTCAATACTCTGGCCACATAGTCACATAGCATAAGCCGGCTCTCTTTGAGGCCGTCCATCGAAGGGCCGGAAGATGAAGTTAGCACAGGACAGGTTTCATAGAACCTGGAATAGCGAGTAGACAGTTCGTAAAGATAGGCACTGACAAGATGGGGCGCGAACTCGCTGGCAGCAGAAAGCACCGCCTCCGGAAAGCGCAAGAGACATTTGGCTAAGTCTCGTTCGCTTTCTTCTTGGAGGAGAAATTTGCCGTTTCCACGCCGGAGTTTTGCAATATTTATTTCGCCCTTGCGAAATATACTCTGGATGCGGGCGTAGGCATATTGTAGATAAGGGGCGGTGTTGCCGTCCAGGCGCATCATACGGTTGAAACTAAAGATATAATCGCTCTGGCGTGCCCCAGAGAGGTCGCAGTATTTCACCGCGCCGAGGCCTACGGCCCGGGCTATATCTTGCCGCTCTGCTTCCGAGAGGTCAGGGTTTTGCTCATTCACTATAGAAAGTGCTCTTTTTTCGGCTTCATCCAGAAGGTCTTCCAAGCGCACTAACCCTCCTTCACGAGTTTTAAGCGGGGTGCGGTCCTCTCCCAGGATGGTTCCGAAACCGATATGTTCCAAGCGAACTTCATACCCCCAGCGCCTTACCGCAGTGAAGAGTTGCTGGAAATGAAGTCGCTGGCGGATGTCCACCACATAAAGAATGAGGTCCGGCTTGAACTTTTCCATGCGGTATTTTATGGTGGCCAGATCCGTTGCGGAATAAAGCCAGGCCCCATCCCGCCTTTGGATAATAAAAGGCGCATCTGCCAGTTCCGGCTCGTCAAAAAATATGCAGATAGCCCCTTCGCTTTCTCTGGCAATCCCCTTTTCCTTTAGTTCTTTCACCACATCGCCCAGCATCGGATTATAAAAACTTTCACCTAAGGTGTGGTCGAACTTTACGCCCAGGCGCTGGTAAATCTTGTCAAATTCCATCTTGCTCCACTGCATAAATTCTTTCCATAAAGCCAAGTTTTGCTCGTGGCCCGATTGGAGTTTGGCGTGTTCCTGGCGGGCTTCCTCTGCTACGGCCTCGTCTTGTTGAGCGAGGTTGTATACCTTCTGATAGATGTGCTCCAGTTCGCCCAAGGGGTCTTTGGCCAGGGCCTCTTTATCGAGAAAGCGTTTGTAGCCGACGATTAGCATACCGAATTGCGTTCCCCAGTCGCCCAGATGATTATCAGTTATGACCTTATGACCGAGGAAGCGATAGATGCGACCGAGGGCATCTCCGATGATGGTAGAGCGAATATGGCCCACATGCATAGGTTTGGCCACATTGGGCGAGGAGAAATCTATGACCACGGTGAGCGGTTTTGCAGGCTCGGGCACCCCCAAGCGCTCTTGGTCATAAAACTCGCCCGCCTTTCGTTCTACCCAGGCCTCATTCAAGCGAAAGTTGACAAAGCCCGCTCCAGCCACCTCAACATTTTTGACTATGTCCTGTAAATCGGTGTACTTTTCCAGGCCCTGTCGGATTTTTTCGGCAATCTCTTTCGGTGAGAGACGGAGTTTATTGCTGAGGGAAAGTGCAATATTCGTTGCCAGGTCGCCGAAGGCCTCTTTGCGGGGGGCGCTGAGGACGATTTCCTCTGGTGGCAAATCTACGCCCAACTCCTGGCGCACCACGCGGGCCAACTTTTCACTTATTGTTCTTTTTGCTTCGAGCATCACCTTTTTTGGTCTTTGCTTTTTCTTTCCATTCTATCTGCGGCGCGTCGGCCCAGAGTTCCTCAAGTTGATAAAACTGGCGCATCTCCCGGTCGAAAAGATGCACCACCAAAGAGCCGAAATCCTGCAGTATCCAGCGCCCCTCTTCATAACCTTCCACGCCCAGTTGTTTTACTCGCTTCTCCTGCAGTGCTTGGGCAATTCCCTGAGAGATAGTCTGGAGTTGCCTGCGATTTCGGCCTGAGCAAATGACGAAGAAATCGGTAATGAAAAGGAGGTCCCGGATGAAAAGGATGATTATATCTTCTGCCTTTTTATCTGCGGCGACGCGAGCAGCGAGTATGGCTGCTTCCTGTGCCCGGGCTAAGAGGTTTGCGTCCTCAGGGGAGTAAGGACGAAGGCCCTTCACTTGAATGGTTGCGCCGCCACTACTTCTTTGTTTGGATGTCAAAACTTCCTATCCCACCCCTTTATTTCAGAAGGAAATATGGAGAAATTTGGCCACTACCGGTGCGAACTTCACCACCAAACCGGCCGACACTACCGCCACCATACTCATAAGTTTGAGCAGGATATTTAGCGACGGCCCGGAGGTATCTTTGAAGGGGTCGCCCACGGTATCGCCAACCACGCTGGCCTTATGGGCATCGGAGCCCTTGCCTCCTAACTGACCCCCTTCAATATATTTTTTGGCGTTATCCCAGGCCCCTCCAGCGTTGGCCATCATAATGGCTACGGCAAACCCCGCCGCCAGCGCTCCGGTCAAAAGGCCCATCACCCCGGCTACGCCCAAAATGAGCCCCGCCACAATAGGGATAATCAGGGCAAGTAGTGAAGGCAAAATCATCTCCCTCTGAGCGGCACGGGTGGAGATGTCCACACAGGCGGCGTAATCGGGCTCGGCCTTACCTTGCATAATCCCGGCAATCTCGCGGAATTGACGGCGCACCTCTTCTACCATCTTGCTGGCGGCACGGCCCACGGCCCGCATAGTCAAAGAACAAAAAACCAAAACCATCATCGCGCCCAAAAACATCCCCACAATAACCTTGGGGTTCATCAGATGAACATTGTATTTCTCTATGAAAAAGGTAATGCCGGCGGCTTTCAAATCTGCCAACCTACTTACCGCACCTTCTATAGGCACCACTTCGTCGGCTGCTCCTGAGGCAATCTTTACCAGGTTGGCCTTCACTTCCTGCAGATAAGCCGCCAGAAGCACCAGGGTAGTGAGGGCCGCCGAACCTATGGCAAATCCTTTGCCCGTGGCTGCGGTAGTATTGCCCAGGGCGTCCAGGGCATCGGTGCGTTTTCTCACCTCCGGACCCAGGCCGCTCATTTCCGCATTTCCTCCAGCATTATCGGCAATGGGACCGTAGGCATCGGTGGCCAGAGTTATCCCTAAGGTAGATAACATCCCCACTGCGGCAAGGCCTATGCCGAAAAGCCCCAAAGCAGGTTGGGTGAAACCACTGGCAAAAGCGAAACTCACCAATATTCCGCCCGCCACCACCAGCACCGGAATGCCTATGGACTGCATCCCTACTGAAAGCCCGGCGATAATCACCGTGGCCGGGCCGGTCTTGGCTTCTTCGGCTATGGAACGGGTGGGGCGGTAGCGCTCTGAAGTATAATATTGAGTTGACCAGCCAACAATCACCCCGGCCAAAAGACCGGTCAATGCCGAGACAGCGAGGCCTTTATGCTCAGGCAGAACCCATAAGATAACCAGTATGGCGCAAATGAAGGTGAGTATGGTGCTTAAATATACACCGCGATTAAGCCCGCGCAAGAGTTGCGCCTGACTTGCCTCCTCGTGTGTGCGCACCATAAAGATGCCCAGGATGGAAAAGAGAGTGCCCAGCCCGGCAATAGCCATAGGCACCGCGACGCCAGAAAATCCCAAACCCGCGGCAACCCCCAGGGTGCAGGTGGCCAGGATGGAGTTGCAATAGGATTCATAAAGGTCGGCGCCCATTCCCGCCACATCCCCCACATTATCGCCCACATTATCGGCGATGGTGGCTGGATTTCTGGGGTCGTCTTCAGGGATGCCGGCTTCCACCTTGCCTACGAGGTCGGCGCCCACATCTGCGGCCTTGGTGAAGATTCCGCCGCCCACCCGGGCGAAAAGGGCCTGAGCGCTCGCCCCCATACCAAAGGAAAGCATAGTCACGGTGGTTCGGGGAAGGTCGAACTTGAGTATCCTGGTGAGAAAGAGGAAGAAGATACTTATATAGAGCAGCGCCAATCCCACCACTACCAACCCCATAACCGCGCCGCTCCTGAAGGCCACCTGCAAGGCCCGGTTGAGGCTGGTCTTTGCCCCCTCCGTAGTGCGGGAGGAGGCAAAAGTGGCCGCCCGCATCCCCAAATATCCGGAAAGGGCCGAAAAGAGTCCGCCGGAAAGAAAAGCCAGGGGAGTCCATCTGGATTGTACCTTTAATGCAAAGGCCATAATGGCGAGGAGCACAGCGAAAATAACAAAAAAGATGGCCACCACTTTGTATTGCCGCCGCAGATAGGCATTGGCCCCCTGGCGCACAAAGGAGGCGATGGCTCGCATCTTTTCATCGCCCTCCGGGAACCCCATCATTCGTTTATAAAAATATAGCGCCATGGCCAGGGCGACGATGGCTGAAAGCGGTGCCAACCACCAGAGAGCCTGTTGCATTGCCATAAATATAATCCCCTGTCAGTTTATGGGCGAACTACAAGAGTATATTCGGCCCAGGCTCAGGGAGCCGGCTCCTCTTGTTTCTCACGGAGGAGCCTAATAAAATCCAGGGCGTCTTGATGACGGTCTTTGAGGTTTTCCGCGGTTGGATATTTGGAGGACAGTTCTTTCCATCCGCGAGCGGCCTCTTCCATATATGTGATGGCCTTAGCGTAGTCTCCCTCGAAGTAGGCCTGCCAGGCTTTGGCCTGCAAGTCCAAGATGCCAGGGACATTTTCATCAGGAAACCATTGAGCCGCAATGAGGGCTTGCTGATGGAAGTTTCTGAGAACAGCGAAGTGTGGATATTTGGGGATTAGTCTTTTCCACTCAGCGGCAGCCTTTTCCATATAGGCGACGGCCTTTTCAAAATCTTGCTTCCCAAATGCGTACCAGGCGACGGCCTCCATGGCGTGAGCCACATTGGTATCGAGTGCAAAAGGGCCAAAGGGGCCGTGATAGCCAATATCCCGGGCACGGGTGAAGTATTTGAGGGCTAACTCGGGAGCGCTTTGGCCTTCGGTTTCCTCTACTTGACGCAGGAAATACTCCCGATAATGGGGCCGCGTAAGGTCCACATAACGATAGATTCTGTGATAATAAAGCAAACCCAACCAGAAGATAAGTTCAGAGTTATCAGGGTTTTTGGCCAGACCCTCTTTGGCGAAATCTATGCCAGCCTCAAACCAACGCCATTTATCCTCTGCGCTATCCCAGTGCACGGAGATATTATGGCTCAAATTCCAAGAATTAAAGATCCAAACAGAGGGAAAGTTCGGCTGTAGTTTACTAATGAGTTTGTAAAGGGCGGAAAGTTCAAACCACTGGTGTCGGTCCATAAGATTGAGGGACCTGACCCAGAGGATGTCCACGGCAAGCCCCCGGAACCCGGCGAGTAGCACAGTGCCGGCAAAACTGGCCAGGTCCAATTCCCGATAAATCTGAAAGCCCGAGTCGCCCTGGGTTTTGCGGAACTTGTCTATTTCTCGTTGGATGAGCGAAACCAGGATGAGAATAACCCCTACTAAACAAAGGGTTTTTAACAGGCGTTTTCTGCGGCTCACTTGCCTACCTCCCGCCGCCTGAATATAAAAAAGGATACAGTTAAGAGTGAGGCGGCGTAAAGCAAGGCATAAGCGAGAAGCAGCAGTATGGCCCTAAGAGGGATATCGATTTTATCCGCCAGGAAATTGGCCGGTGCAAACTTGCTAAAATCGGGCAGGATATAACTTATGGCGTAGATGAAGTATTTAAGAATGGTATTGATTATCTTCACCACAAGTGTCTGCTCCGGGATCTCCACCGGCCCGTGCACATGGCCGATAATGGAGGCGCCAAAGACTCCGGTGCCGGGCTCGGTGAGGCTGTGAGCCAGTGCGCGCATCAATTCCACGATATTGCTGCAGAAATAAATGAAGAAGGAAAAGGTAACGCTTACCGGCGCGGAAAGAAAACTTGATCCAACTACCGCGATGGGCACTATTACCAGAAGTTGCAAGAATATTAACACGACCGACTTGAGAAAATTTATGGTGAAAGAGCCCGGCTTTTTCAGTAAAAAAAGGTCGCGAAGAGTTACGCCGAAGTATATCTCCGGTTCTTCCGCCGAGGCGACCACTTTAAGTGCCCCTGCGGGGGCAAGTATGCTCGCGGGAAATGACACGGTAAAGTTCTCGTAGGGTTTTAGCTTGGCCAAGGCTTCTTCCTTCTGGCCACTGGTCGGGTTTATAGCCACGAACTTCATTGTTCCCCCGGTGACCCTTCCTAATACCAGGAATCTCCCCTGCAAGGCAATCTCTTCAGCAGGAAAATCACTTATTTTTATCCCTTCCCACTGCCACTGGGCCTCCATCTTTCCGGAACCTGAGAGTCCTGCCATTTCGCCCGGAGGCACTTGAGCAGCACCCTCTCCTTCCGCCTGGTGAATGAGAGAGGAAGCATATAGCGGGATTTTGGCCATCAAGGGCTCTGCAAGACCTTTAGGCGCGGCCTGCAGGGCTACCAGGCGCACCACGCCGTAGGAAATAAGTGACATCAATAGCAGAATAGTCCCGGTCACTAAGATGAGACCCACCGTCTTGCCCAGGATATAGGCCAGCCGGCTCACCGGTTTAGTAAGCACACTGTAGATGGTCTTATCTTCGATGTCCACAGGGATGCTGGATGCGGCCAGGAATATGGCTACCACTATGGCGAAAAAGGTTGCGGCCTTAGAGGAGACGACCTGAACCAGTTTCAGCCGGTCGTCCGGGGTAATGGCAGGGAGAAATTGCAGACATCCCAAAAGCACCAGGGCCAGAAAGAAAATGACCAGGGGCGTTTTTTTCCTCAAAGAATCTTTGAAGGTGTGCTTAGCCAGGGCTGCTACGGTCTTCACTCTTGGTCTCCTCAATAGTCTTGAGGAACAGGTCTTCCAGGGTGCGCGAAGGATGTTCCGTGCTCACCAGTTCCGCGTCGTTTTCCCGGAGCAGGGCTTCGATTTTATCTCTCAACTCGGGAGAAATCCGCCGCACCCTTATTTCGAGAGTGTCCTTGAGAGAAAGGAGGTCGTCAACTTCTCCCACCACCTGAAGGTGGCCCTTATCCAGGATGGCTATCCGGTCGCAGACATCCTCCACATCCGCCAGGAGATGGCTGGACAGAAGAATAGTCTTCCCCTGTTTTTTGAGTTCGAGAATGAGGTCTTTTATCTCGCGAGAGCCGATAGGGTCTAAACCTACCGTGGGTTCATCCAGGAGGATGAGGTCGGGGTCGTTTATGAGTGCCTGGGCCAGACCAATACGCCGGCTCATTCCCTTGGAATATTCTTTGAGGGGCCGTTTGCGCGCAAAAGAGAGCCCCACGGTCTCGATGAGGTCGGCCACTCGCCGCTTTCGCTCTCGCCGGGGAATATGAAATATCTGGCCATAGAAATCCAGGGTTTCCTCGGCATTGAGGAAACGATATAGGTAAGATTCCTCGGGCAAAAAGCCGATACGGCTGTTAGTGGCCACATCACCCGGCGGATGCCCCAGGACCACGGCCTCGCCCGCAGTAGGGAAAATGAGGCCCAGGAGAAGTTTAATGGTGGTGGTCTTTCCCGAACCGTTGGGGCCTAAAAGCCCAAAGATTTCACCGCGATTAATACTCAGATTGAGTCTATCGATGGCCCGTACCTTGGGCCGCCCCCAGAAGTCCACATATACCTTGGTCAAATCCTTGGTTTCTACCGCGAAATCAGTTTGCAAATCTTCGCTCCTTTTCAGTGGCTACCGAAAGGGCCTGCGGGGGCTTTGTTCATTCCTTATCCTTTGTAATAAACGCTTCATAGCCTTACGCTGCTGGCGACGGCGGCGTTCGCTGGGCTTTTCATAGAAACTGGTGCGCTTAATCTCCTTGGTCAAATTTTCCGTCTCGCACATCTTCTTGAAGCGCCGCAGCAAGTGCTCCAAAGGCTCGTTACCCCGGAGTTTTACTTTAATCATACAACATCAAATCCCTTCTCGCTTTAAGACTCATTAATTCAAAATGCTAAAATAAAAAGGCTTCTCTCTACTGTATTATAATAATACCTTCGCAGCAGTTCAACAAAAAAACTTGAACTTAAGTGATTTTTCTCACTCCTTTAAGCCGGAAAGGGTCACCCCACTTATGATCTGGCGTTGCAGGGCAAAAAATACCAAAAGTGCCGGCAGAACCACCAGAGAAGACGCCGCCATTATATAATGGTACTGCACGCCGAACTGGTCCGCGAAAAACTGCAGCCCCACAGGCAGGGTGCGCATCCTGGGGCTGGAAGTAATTATCAAAGGCCAGAGGAAGGCGTCCCAGTTGGAGATGAAAGTGAATATGGCCAGAGTGGCCAGCGCAGGCTTCACCAAAGGGATAACCACGGTAAAGAAGATGCGCAGTTCCGAGGCCCCGTCTATGCGCGCCGCATCCAGAAGGTCATCGGGCAAAGTCAGCATAAACTGCCTCATCAAGAATACCCCAAAGGCGCTTACGAGCCCGGGAAAGGCTATCCCAAGAAAAGTATCCACCAGCGATAGTTTCACGCAAGCAATATACCAGGGAATGATGAGCATCTGCAAGGGCACCATCATCGTGGAAAGGATGCCAATAAAGATGAATTTCCTGCCCGGGAAGCGGAACTTGGCCAGGGCATAACCGGAAAGCGAAGAAAATAGCGCCACACTCGCGGTCACCGCCAGGGCCACGATGAGGCTATTCAGGTACCAGCGAAGAAATAGGCCCTGAGAAAGCACATAGCGGAAATTTTCCAGCGTTGGCTTGCGGGGCAAGAATGTAGGAGGCATCGCCTGTATTTCCGCAGGGGTCTTAAAGGCCGAAAGGAGCATCCAGATAAAGGGAAAAACCATTGCTATTCCCACCACGCCCAGGATTATGTAAATCACCCCATTCAGTATCTTGCGCATAACTTGCCCTCAATATTCAATTCTGCGCGAAAGCACCTTTATCTGAAGCAAGGTCACCGCCAGGATGAAGAGGAAAAGCACTATGGTTTCCGAGGCCCCGTAACCCATCCTGTACATCCTGAAGGCCGTCTCCTCTATTCCATAGACCAGGGTGCGGGTGCGGTTAAGAGGCCCGCCGGCTTCGGTCATCACATATATGAGCGCGAATGTCTGAAGCACCCGAATGAGGCCGATAACTGCCAGAAAAACCACGGTGGGATTAAGCAGGGGAAGCGTGACATAAAAGAAGCGCTGGCAGGGCCCGGCGCCGTCAACCTTTGCGGCTTCACTGAACTGTTCCGGTATAGTCTGAAGTCCGGCCAAAAAAATAACAATCTGGAAGCCCAGTTCCTTCCAGATTCTGACTGCGGCTATGGCGAAAATGGCCACATCCGGGTCTTTGAGAAAGGCGGAAGTGGGAAGGCCCAGCCCAATGAGCATTTGATTAAAAAGCCCGAAATGGGGCTGGTAAAGCCAACTCCATATATAGCCTACGGCCACGATGGAGGTAATCACCGGCGCGAAAAAGATGGTGCGAAAAAGGCCTACTCCCCGGCGGGCTTCGTTCAAGAGTAAGGCAAAAGCAAGGGATAGAACCAGGCTTACGGGAACCACGGTTGCGGCCAGGATAAGGGTATTGATGAGGCTTTGGATGAAGACCGGGTCCCGTATAAGTTCCCGATAATTAGCCAGGCCCACAAATACCTTTTCCTGAGAAAGCAGGTTATAGTGCTGGAGGCTAAGACTGAAGTTCCAGAACATTGGCAGGATATTGACCAGGAGGAAGAAAAGCGCCACCGGGGCCACAAAGGCATAAGCCCAGGCCATCTTTTTTCGCCCTATGGATGATTTAGGCAAAATCATTTCTGTCTTTCCTGAAAGAGCAACTCTTTGCCCTCCATTATAATTTCCCTGCCCAAGCCCGTCAACCCATAGACTTCCTCTCGAGTGACGAATGACGAGCTACGGATGATGAATTTTTGCTTTACGCTAAAAAAATTTGACAATCTTCTTCCTTCAACTTATACTCTGGGCAATTTGGGCCATTTGCTTGATTTGTATCTACCAGTTGCTAAAAGGGTCTGAAAGGAAGCTATATGTTCGAAAGAGAGATAAATCCCAGGCGAGTTACTCAGGCCGACCTGGTCGTGGGCATAGCCTCTCTTAATGAGGCCGACTCCATCTCTTATCCCACCAGAAAGATGAGCCAGGGGCTAAAAAAGTATTTTCCCGACCTCACTTCCGTGATTATCAATGTGGATAATAACTCGCCGGACGATACCCGGGGCGGATTTCTTTCCACGCCCACCCGGGTTCCCAAAATTTACATTACTACCCCGCCTGGTACTGCCGGCAAGGGATATAATCTGGAGAATCTCTTCCGCAAGGCCGTAGAACTGGACGCCAAGGCCGCCGTTCTCGTGGATGCCGACCTCAGGAGTATTACCCCCGAATGGGCCAAGCATTTTCTCCAGCCCATCCTTTCCGGCTATGACCTGGCCACACCCCTTTATGCCCGGCACAAATATGATGCCACTATTACTAACAACATTTGCTTTCCGCTGGTTTACGGCCTCTTATGCCGGAACCTGCGCCAGCCCATAGGCGGGGATTTTGCCCTTTCCAGGAGGCTGATTGAACACATCGTCCTCCAGATGTGGCACCGCACCACCGAGGAATACGGCATAGATATATTTATGAGCCTGAACGGCCTTCTGGGCGGGTTCAAGGTGGCTCAGGTAGGTCTGGGGGTGAAGGAGCATAAGCCCAGCGCCCCCAAACTGGGGCCGATGTTCATCCAGGTGGTATCTACAGCATTTCTGATGCTGCTCAAAAATTTTCCCGTGTGGCGCGGAAGAAAAAGAGTTGAGGAGGTGGAGAAGTTCGGCCTTAAGGAATTGGGTCCGGCGCAGAAACTCTCGGCGAACCGGGCGGTGGTGAAGACCCGTGCGCGTCGAGGCTATAAAGCCAATGCCCAAGCCTTGCAGCAATTCCTTTCGCCCGGGGTCTTGAAGGGGGTTAAGGGGGCCTTCGGCAAGAAAATCAAGATGGATAGTCCCTTGTGGGTGGATGTAGTTTACGATATGCTCTGCGCTTTCAGGGAGGCGGAAGACCGCGAGGCCCTGGTGGAGGCCCTGCGGCCTCTATATTTCGCCCGTATCGCCACATTTATGGACGAGACCTGGGAACTCTCTACACCCGAGGCCGAGGAGAAAATCCTGGCCCAGGCCAGACTCTTTCATCAGCGCCGCCAGGAACTTATCAGAAAATTAACCTGAACGCTCCGGGGCATTACTCATCTATTATTCGTCATTGAGTCGCGAGTGACGAATGACGAGTAACGAATGACGGATTTGTGTATGTCTAAACCATCTGTGGCATTAGTGCATTATTCGGCGCCGCCGGTGATTGGCGGGGTGGAATTCGTCCTGGAAGAACAGGCCAGACAATTCCTGGCCGCCGGATTTCCGGTTGAAGTAGTGGTAGGGGAGGGCGCAAGATTTCACGACCAAATCCCCTTAACCGTGGTCCCGGAACTGAGCACCCGCTACCAGCCGGCGCAAGAGGCCCTGGCTCGCTTATCCCAGGGCGACCCTCTTGATTTCAAAGAAGCCGCGCAGAACCTCACCCGCCGCCTGGCCCACATTGCCAGCGATATAAATTGCATAATTATCCATAACATCCTCACTATGCATTTTAATCTCCTGGCTACGGCGGCCTTGGCAGGTCTCATCGCCCAAGAAGAGGAAAAGAAATTCATCGCCTGGGTGCATGATGCTACCTTCAACGACCCGGATTATGCTGCCCAGCGCCGCGGGCAATATCCCTGGGAGATAATCTCCAGGCCCATTCCTCAGGTTATCTATGTGGCCATAAGCCAGCGCCGTAAGGAGGAACTGGCAAGGCTATT
>Ga0111219_1049_pt1 | contig 32557 bp, 30 predicted proteins | sample DeeMarSWOR152_54_FD_80368 | JGI IMG/M metagenome (GOLD analysis project Ga0111219, IMG submission 80368) | Planctomycetes bacterium DG_23
ATCTCTGGCATATTTCGCCAGGAACTCATAGATATGATTACATCCCTGGGTGAATTTGAGCCTGTGGAAGAAAGCAGGGAAGGGCGAGGGTAAGCCTCATCGGGAAAGGAGGTGTAAAACAGGGCAAAATCAAGGCTTGAGCAGGCAGTTTCAGATGGTTTTGGCAAAGGAAATTCGGGAAGGAGCAGAAGATGAAGATTCGGCAACTGGTAATCTTGTTGCTGGTGGTGGCCGTTGTGGTCGGCGTTCTGGCAATTTTAACCGCGGCAGAAGAAGAACGCGAGAGGACCGAAGGCGAACGGGAGAGACAGCGTCCCTCCAGAGAGGAGAGAATCGAAAGTTATCTCGGTGTTCTTAAGGAAAAACTTGCTCCTACTGATGAACAGTGGAAGACGCTTGAACCCAAACTCAGAAGTATGATCGATGCCAGATTGGAAGTTCAACGCATGTATTTCGCCAGGATTTCGCGCATACGAGGACTTTCCGGCAGAACGAGGTTTGCTGAGGCTATGGAGGAGGAAAAAGAAACTCCTCAAGGTCAACTTTATGAACTTCTTAAGGACGAATCCGCCAAGGAAGACGCCATTAAGGCCAAACTTGAAGCAGTCCGTGCCGCCAGGGAAGAAGAGCGGCAGAAAGATAGGGAAAGGAGTAGAGAACTTCGTAGGCAAATCAACGAATTGGAGGCCGAACTTAAAAAACTTATCAACATAAGACAGGAGGCAATTCTCGTCCTGCACGGCATCATTCCATAGTGGCCTTGGTATTTCCACCACAAAGGAGCGTAGCAGGGGTCGTGCCTTGCTGGGGCAGCGCTTCAATTAATACAGTAGGGTTGGGTCGGGGACGACCCAGCCCTACCCGCCGAGTATTCATAGGTTAGCCCTGGTGACGCCTATTTTCCGAAATCAAAAAAGGATATACCCCCAAAAATCCTTGACACAAGCAAAAAAGGCCTTAATATTAAAGGTAGAGCATTAACGGGGTCTGCTTTTGAGAGTCAGGCGGGCGCATAGCTCAGTGGGAGAGCGCTTGCTTCACACGCAAGAGGTCATTGGTTCAAATCCAATTGCGCCCACCATTTTTTGCCTATTTCCGCGTGGCCTTACTTTCCTTCAACATCTTAAATATCATTACTCCGGCCCCAATACAAATCAGGACATCCGCAATATTGAAAATAGGCCAGCCGATGAGATAAAAATCGAGGAGATCCCGTACCCGGCCTACAAAGATACGGTCACAGAGGTTCCCCGTAGCCCCGGCCGTGATTAGCCCCAATGCAAAAATGGTCTGGCCATCCAATCTGGAGGCAAGCACTAAAAAAACAGCAATCACCGTTACTATGGCAAGCATAGAGACGATGGTAAGCGCCAGATTGTGCCCTCCGAAAAGCCCCCAGGCCATCCCGGTCTGCGTCCAGGGCCTCAGACGGAACACTCCGGGCCAGACCTCGCGCACCTCTCCCGGATAGAGGAACCTGAAAACCACCATCTTTGTAATTTGGTCGAGAAGAAAGCCACCGAGGGCTACCAGCCAAAAAAGGAGATGATTTTCTTTGTTCTTCATTCCCCGAGTTCTTCTTTTCGCTTGCATTCTACGCAGAGGTGGGCGTAAGGTATGGCTCGCAGGCGCGCCTTAGGTATGAGTTGGTCACAGGATTCACAAATGCCGAATGTGCCTTCCTCAATCCGTTCCAGTGCCGCATCTATTTCTCGGACTTCATCCTCCACATTCTCTATCAGCCCCACGCTAAATTCCTGTTCGAAATTGTCGCTGGCTATATCAGGCATATGAGTGGGCATATTGGAGATGTCGCCGGCGGCCTCCTGGCGAGATTTACTCAAGGTTTCGTTCTGCAAGCGGTCCAAATCGCCAGTAATAAAGGCCCTCTTGATCAGAAGCAGTTTCTTGAACCCTTGCAGTTCCTTGGCCGTAAGTTTAGCACCGCCCTGCGACTTGCTTCTTTTTCTTTTACTCTTTCCCATAATGGCCCAGAATCATACTGTCAAAAAAGCCTTTTGTCAAGAAAATTTTTCCTATGATAGCCTTCCGAGATAGAAACCAAAGACGCCGGAAAAAAGATTTCTTGACTTTTTCTATATACGGTTTACACTTAAGGATTTGAAACATAAGGTTTGGGGAAACTGTCTATGCGAGATTTTAGCAAGAAGATCGTGGGAGAAGGCATAACCTTCGACGATGTGCTTCTCCTTCCGGAGAAATCCGATGTGGTTCCCCGGGAAGTCTCCACAGAAACCATTTTCAGTCGCACTATTGCTCTGCGGATACCTATTGCTTCAGCGGCTATGGATACGGTTACCGAATCCCGTTTGGCCATCGCCTTAGCTCAGGAGGGTGGCATAGGTATAATTCATAAGAACCTCTCCGCCGAGAAGCAAGCCCGGGAGGCCACTAAAGTAAAAAGGTTCGAAAGTGGCGTCATTGCCGACCCTATAACCCTCGCCCCTGACGAGACTATTTCCCAGGCACGCCAGACTATGGCCCAATATGGCATATCCGGTCTCCCTATTGTTGAAGATACCAAACTCGTGGGTATTCTCACCAACCGTGACCTCCGCCTTTATGAAGGCCCTGAGTGTAAGGTGAAGGAGCTTATGACTACCAAACTCATCACCGCACCAGAGGGCACCTCACTGGCCGAAGCCCGGGAAATCCTCCATAGGAACAAGGTGGAGAAACTGCTTTTGGTGGATGATGATTTTGCCCTGCGCGGCCTCATTACAATGAAGGACCTTCTAAAAGCGGAACAGTTCCCCTTAGCGGCCAAGGATACTCAGGGGCGGCTTCGTGTGGGGGCAGCGGTCGGCGTATATGATTACGAGCGCGTGGAGGCGCTCCTGGATAGCGCTGTGGATGTAATAGTAGTGGATACCGCACACGGTCATTCAACCAAGGTAATCGAAACGGTGAAGGAAATTAAGCGGCGCTATGATGTGGAGGTGGTAGCGGGCAATGTGGCCACTGCCCAGGCCACAAAGGACCTCATTGAAGCCGGCGCCGACGGGGTCAAGGTGGGCATTGGACCCGGTTCCATCTGCACTACGCGGGTCATCTCTGGCGTGGGCGTCCCTCAAATTACCGCCATATTTGAATGCGCAAAAGCAGCCAGAGACCGAGAGGTGCCTATAATTGCAGACGGAGGCATTCGCCGCTCCGGAGACATCACTAAAGCCATCGCTGCGGGGGCCAGTTCGGTTATGATAGGAAGCCTCTTTGCCGGGGCCGAAGAAAGCCCCAGTCAAATGGTCATATATAGAGGCAGGAGTTATAAGATTTTTCGCGGGATGGGCTCTTTAAAGGCTATGGTAGAAGGTTCTTCAGAGCGCTACAGGCAAACTGGTGTGCATCGGGATAAGCTGGTGCCGGAGGGCGTTGAAGGCCGCGTGCCTTACAAAGGGCCTCTTTCCGAAGTAGTCTATCAATTGGTCGGCGGGCTCAGGGCCGGGATGGGTTATACCGGCGCGGCTGACATCAAAGAACTTCAAACAAAAAAGTTCATTCGCATCTCTCACGCCGGCCTTCTGGAAGGTCATCCGCACGACATAGCCATTACCCAGGAAGCGCCTAATTATACCTTGGAATAAGCAACATCTTCCAACCTGGCTTTCCTTATATCAGTCAAAAAGGTCTTGACAGAAATTCTTGCCTGCATATAATGTTGTCTTAAAATTTGATAAGGCGGGCGAAAATTTGCTTTAAGAAAGGAGAAAGAAATGGCTATCAGGGTGAGCATAAATGGATTTGGCCGGATAGGCAGGATTGTCTACCGGGTTTTGGCCACCAGAGGCGATGAATTTGAAGTGGCGGCGGTGAACGACCTCGCCGATGCCCAAACCCTGGCCATCCTTCTGAAATACGATTCCGTGCATAGAAGGTTTCCTGGCGAAGTGTCTGTGAAAGATGGTTCTCTGGTAGTAAATGGTAAAAAGATAAAAGTCCTGAGCGAGCGCGACCCGGCAAACCTCCCCTGGAAGGAGATGAAAATTGATTTCGTGGTTGAATCTACCGGCGTCTTCCGCTATAGAAAGGAGATTGCCAAACACATAGAAGCCGGAGCGAAAAAGGTGCTCCTTACCGTTCCTCCCCGCGATGATATTGACGCTATGATAGTACTCGGCGTCAATGAGGACGACCTGACGGGCGAGGAACAAATAATTTCCAACGCCTCCTGTACCACCAATTGTGTCGTGCCTATGGCCAAGGTGGTCAACGATAGTTTCGGCATCGAGCACGGACTAATGACCACCATCCACGCCTATACCAACGACCAGCGCATACTGGACCTGATACATAAAGACCCTCGTCGGGCCCGTGCCGCGGCCGTCAATATTATTCCCACCACTACCGGTGCCGCCAGAGCCGCCGGCGAAATTATACCCGAACTTGAAGGCAAAATTGACGGTATGGCTATGCGCGTGCCTGTCTCCGACGGCTCGGTAACTGACCTGGTCACCGCGGTAAAGAAAGAGGTGAGCGCGGAAGAGGTTAATGCCGCTTTTCGTGCCGCCGCTGGTGGCCCTCTAAAAGGCATAATTGAATATACCGAAGACCCCATAGTCTCAAGCGATGTGGTGGGAAATCCGGCATCTTGCGTTTTCGATGCCCAATCCACTATGGTAATTGATTCCAAACTGGTTAAGACCGTGGGCTGGTATGACAACGAATGGGGCTATTCCAATCGCGTGGTGGATTTAATGGCCCTGGTGATGGAGAAGGCGAAGTAATAACTTGTAGGGGGATGAGCACCTATGAATAAAGTGTCCCTTGGCGATTTGGATGTCGCCGGCAAGCGCGTTCTGATGCGGGTGGATTTCAATGTGCCCCTTGATGATGAGGGAAAGATAACCAGCGACCTGCGCATCCGTGCGGCCCTTCCCAGTATAAATCATATTTTAGAGCGCGGTGGAAGTCTTATCTTGATGAGTCACCTCGGCCGGCCCAACGGCCAGGTCGTTGAGGAATTGAAGATGGACCCCGTGGGAGTGCGCCTGAGTGAACTTCTGGGAAGACCGGTGCGAAAAATCCAGGATTCTATCGGTCCCCAGGTCGAGGCCGCAGTCAATGAAATGCAGGATGGCGATATCATCCTTCTGGAAAACCTGCGTTTCCATCCAGAAGAAGAAGCGGGCGACGATGACTTTGCTCAAAGCCTTGCTAAATTGGCTGACCTCTATGTAAACGATGCCTTTGGCGCCGCCCACCGGGCGCACGCTTCTGTGGCCGGCGTCGCCCGCCATCTGCCCGGCGCTGCCGGGCTTCTGCTCTTGAAGGAGATAAAATTCTTGAGCCTACTTCTTGAGGAGCCTCAAGCCCCCTTTATCGCCATCCTCGGCGGGGCTAAAGTCTCCGACAAAATTGGCCCTATAGAAAACCTATTAAATAAACTCTCGGGGCTCCTCATCGGCGGGGCTATGGCTTACACCTTCCTCAAGGCCAAAGGCACCTCTGTAGGTAGTTCCAAAGTGGAAGAAGAAGGCATAGATACAGCAAAAACTATTCTTACAAACGCCGAAGAAAAGGGCGTGGAATTTCTCCTGCCCGAAGACCACCTCTTGGCCAGAAAACTCGAACCCTCGGCAGAGACAATGATTGCCGAGGGCGCAATACCCGAAGGATGGCGCGGTGTCGATATCGGCCCCAAGACCATAGATACCTATGTCGGTAAAATCCAAGAGGCCAAAACTATTTTCTGGAACGGGCCGGTTGGTATTTTTGAAATCGAACCCTTTGCTCAAGGAAGTAAGGCCATCGCTCAGGCCTTGGCTTCTTCTGGCGCCACCACCGTAGTCGGCGGTGGGGATACGGCCACTGCGGTGGAGGCCTTCGGTCTGGTAGATGAGATGACGCATCTTTCTACCGGCGGTGGCGCAGCCCTGGAATTCTTGGAAGGAAAAGAACTTCCTGGCATAGCCGCCTTGCCCGATAAATAAAATCTTTTTTATATCAAGGAATAAGGTTTGATAAAGATTGTCCCCTCAATCCTTTCCGCTGACTTTGCAAATCTCGGGCGCGACATAAAGCGGGTGGAAGATGCCGGCGCGGATATGCTCCATATAGATGTAATGGACGGCCATTTTGTGCCCAATATCACCATAGGGGTGCCCGTGGTCAAATCCGTAAGGAAAGTAACCCGCCTTCCTCTCAATGTGCACTTGATGATTGCAGAGCCGGAAAAATATGTTGAGCCTTTCGCCCGCGCCGGAAGCGACATAATAGTCTTCCACATAGAAGTAACCGACCGGCCGGAAGATTTAATCGCCGGCATCCGCGAGTTAGGGGTCAAGCCGGGGATTTCAGTAAATCCCGAAACCGGCCTGGATAGGATATGGGGCATTTTGGATAAGTTGGATATGGTGCTGGTGATGTTTGTCCATCCGGGCTTCGCCGGCCAGGCTCTTATGCACGAGATTGTATGGAAGGTTAAGGAACTGCGCAAAAGAGCGCCTGAGGACTTTGATATAGAAGTGGATGGCGGGATAAACGAAAAGACCATATCCGAAATAGCCGGGGCCGGGGCAAATGTATTCGTGGCCGGAACAGCCATATTCGGTAGTCCGGATACGGCCGCAGCCATAAGGACCCTGCGCCAGAAGGCTGAGGAAGCCTTTGAGGCTCGCCCCCAGAAGGCATAAAAGGATTTTTGGATGGCTTTGCGCAGATTCAGGTTCCGCCGTAAGAAAGAGATGCCCGACGGCCTCTGGATGAAGTGCCAGGGTTGCAATCAATTGGTATTCAAAAAGATTGTGGAAGAACATCTGAGTGTCTGTCCCGAATGCAATTTCCATTTTACCATCCCCGCCCAAAAGCGCATCGAACTTCTCCTGGATGCGGGAACTTTCCAGGAACGCTACGCGGATATGACCTCCATAGACCCCCTGGGGTTCAAAGACCGCATCACCTATGCCGAACGCCTGAGTGCCGAACAGGAAAAAACCGGCTTAAAAGAAGCGGCGCTCGTAGGAACCGGAAAGATCGAAGGCCGTCAGATTATGTTCGGCGTTACGGATTTCAATTTCCTCGCCGGGAGTCTCGGTTCCGTGATGGGGGAGAAGATAACCCGCATCGTGGAAGAGGCCCAGGAAGAAGGCCTGTCGCTGGTCATAGTTTCCGGCTCTGGCGGCGGTGCCCGTATGCAGGAGGGCGCATTGTCTTTAACTCAGATGGCCAAGACCTCGGCCGCCATCGCCCGTTTTCACGACGCAGGCGGGCTATATATCTCCATCCTCACCAACCCTTGTATGGCCGGGGTGATGGCCAGTTTCGCTTCGCTGGGCGATGTAGTCATTGCCGAACCCAAGGCGCTCATAGGCTTTACCGGCCCCCGGGTCATCCGCCAGACCATCCAGGCCGAACTTCCCGAAGGTTTCCAGCGCTCGGAATTTCTTCTGGAGCACGGCCTCATTGATATGATAGTGAACCGCAAGACCCTCAAAAAAGAGGTTGCCCGCCTTTTGAATTATCTCGCCCCTGCATCTTGACAAATCAATTTATTTTTTTATCCGCGTCATCCACGGTCATTTTTCCATTCGCAAAATTCGCGTCCTGTTTTATCCGGGCAATCTGCGCTCATTTTTTCCTTGCTTTTCCTAATTTTTTGAATAAAATTTATTAAATTCGACCTACCATATTCCCCGGTAGCTCAATCGGTAGAGTGGGTGGCTGTTAACCACTAGGTTGCAGGTTCGAGTCCTGCCCGGGGAGCCAAACAATCAAAGGGGACCTCCGCGTCCCCGATGGGCTAATGCAAAGTCCCGTTGCTCTCGCTGCGGGGCTCTTTGCATTAGGCGTAAAGGCAAAGGGGTAGGCACGTGTTGGCGGACAAGGTGATGTTATTTGCTTCGGCACAAAAAGACCGGGTCCCGAAAGGAACCCTGGCGGTTGTGACCCCGCCCCAAGAATCTCTGCCCAAACCCTCTAATTATGACTTGAACGACCTTCTTTGGATCAACGCACCCGCTCGACTTGTATCGCAAAAGCAAACCTTGTGTCTATCTCAGCAAAAGATGCGGAGGTTACATTCCGGCTGTCGCCTTGACCCGAAGAGCCGCGGTTGCGAAAGAAGGGTAACAGGTGGGTAGCGAATCCCAACCACTGCGGGGTACCAACCTCAGGAAAGAACTGGGGCTGTTTGGCGTATTCAGCATTGCAACCGGGGCGATGATCAGCTCTGGGCTTTTCGTTCTGCCCGGCATTGCGTTTGCCCGTGTGGGCCCATCAATGGTGTTGGCCTATCTGCTTGCTGGACTGCTTAACATCCCGGCGATGTTCGCCCAAGCAGAACTCTCTACCGCAATGCCGAAGTCGGGGGGCAGCTACTTTGTGATAGAACGCAGTTTGGGCGCGTATGCGGGCACGCTGGCAGGGCTTATTTCCTGGCTATGTATCAGTTTGAAGGCAGCCTTTGCCTGCATAGGTATCGGCGCGCTGGGAGTGTTATTCATCCCCGCCGAAAGCCTCACCGCGGTCAAGCTCACCGCTATAGCGGCCTGCTTGTTTTTTGCAGGCATCAACCTGATTAGCGTTAAAGGAAGCAGCCGCCTGCAAGGTGTGCTTGTTGCAGGGCTTATCGGTGCACTCATCTACTTCGTGTGTGGTGGTGCCGTTTCTGTCAACTTTGTAAGATTCTCGCCGTTCTTCACTTCTGACTGGCGCACATTTCTTGCGGTAACTGGCATGGTATTCATCTCATATGGCGGGTTGACTAAAGTTGTGGATGTCTCTGAAGAAGTGCACAATGCAGGACGCAACCTTCCCCTGGGCATGTTTCTTGCTTTTGGCGTCGTGAATATCCTTTATGTGGCGGTGACCTTTGTAACCACTGGTGTGCTTGATGGTTCTGTATTGTCAGGCAGTCTCGCGCCAGTCGCCGAAGGGGCGAAAGCGTCTCTGGGGGCTATTGGTGTAATGGTGATTGGCCTGGCCGCCTTTCTGGCGTATGCGACTACAGGAAACGCAGGAATATTTGCAGCCTCACGCTCCCCCTTGGCGATGAGCCGAGACGGTCTGGCGCCGGCCTCCCTCTCGAAAATAAGTAAAAGATTCAGAACGCCGCACATTGCTATAATCCTCACCACCTTTTTTATGGTATTCGTGATCGCATTTTTATCGGTTGAAGAACTCGCTAAAACAGCCTCGACAATGTTTATAATTTCTTTCGTGCTGTTAAACGCGGCCGTAATTGTAATGCGCCGGTCGCGCATAGAAGGTTACAGGCCTTCATTCAAGGTTCCATTCTTTCCTTGGCTACCAGTAGTCGGTATTGTTGCATATTTGCTTCTCATAGTAGACATGGGGCTTGTGCCCCTATTGGTTACGGGAGGTTTTCTCGGCGCTGCCAGCCTCTGGTATGGAATTTATGTCAAGAAACGGATAAGCCGCGAGTCGGCCGTGGTCTTTATGGTAAAGCAGGCGGTCTCCAAGGAGATTTCTCGCACGGGCTTAGAAGATGAACTTGTCGCCATAAGCCTTGAACGTGAAGGCATCAAACCCGATAGATTTGATGAATTGGTGAAACGGGCACCCGTGCTGGACATCGCTCGTAGCATTTCCGCCAAAGAGTTCTTTCGCAGGATTGCCGATGTGCTTTCCCCAAGGCTTGGCTTGGCCCCCAGCAAGTTAGTTGACCTATTCATCAAGCGGGAGCGAGAGTCCAGTACCGTAATAGCCCCTGGTCTCGCCATTCCTCACATCGTGGTAGAGGGGCAGAACACTTTCGAGATCTTACTGGTGCGCTGCAGTGGTGGAATCATCTTCTCAGAGCTCCACGCACCAGTACGTACTGCCTTTGTTCTGGTCGGTTCTGCTGACCAGCGCAACTTTCACCTTCGGGCTCTTGTCGCGGTGGCGCATATCGTGAGTGAGCACGAATTCAGTGAACGATGGTTCAGTGCCAAAAACACCGACCAGCTAAGGGATATTGTGTTGCTCTCTCGCCGCCAGCGTATGGATTAATCAGGCTTTTTATCCGCATTACTCGGGACCGTTTTTCCTTGCTTTTACCAAATTTTCTGAGTAGGATTTTGAAAATCAAGTCTGCCTTATTTTCTATAGCTCAAGTGGGTAGAGTAGGAGGAGGCTAATCCGGCAACCGCCGGCCCGCCCGAGCCGGTTTTTACGGCCAGGGATTGCAGGTTCGAGTCCTGCCCGGGGAGCCAATTTTGCCAGGCAAAATTGGCGGAACACGAGAGCAGGTGAAAGGAGAGAGGAGAGCAGAAGCAGGCCATTACCGAAGGGAGAAGACCCTTGTATGAAAATGAGTCGCTCTCTTGCGGTCTACTGCTCAACTGTTCTAATTTCTTCGTGCGCCGTAACAGGCAAAGCCTCAGGCACTTGGAGGCCAAACAGATGAAATTCTCTGGTTCGAAAGAGCGTGTTTGGGGCGCGAAGCGAACTTCTCTGTTTGCTCCCACACCCCAGAAGAACTCGCCAAAAATCTCGAGTTCTCTGGTTCACAATCCCCTCTGGCTTAACGACCCTTTCCGCACTGCAGCCCGAAAGCAAGCCTACGCGAGAGTGTCTCAGATAAATCACGGAAAGGGCTTCCTGCTTCGCAGTAGGTTTACCATTGCCAGGCGGTTGGTGGTCCTCTTCCTGTGTCTCATTTGTGTGACGCTCTTTTTGAGTGGTTGCAGCACCGGCCGCGCTTCCGCTTCCTTTCGCCCCTCCGGCGCGAAGACCGTGGTAGATGTCAATATCCGGAAGATGCAGATGATAGAGAAGGAAGGGAGTCGCGTCTATTACCCTAATGAAGCCTGCGACCTTGCCCCGGAAGTTCTTGCTGTGCTCTCTTCACAGCAACAATTCCTGCGAAACTATACGGGTCTATCCGGAAAAAGATTCGGCGTTGCTATTTGCCAGGCCACGCCTGAGCGCCGGGCATACCGGATCGCGCCACAACCTCGCAATTGGTACATATTCCCTATTGAACTCGCCAATGCGAGCACACTATCCCACGCAATCGAGTTCCTTTTTATATATAATGTGTTAATACATGAACGAACGGAAATAGCCGTAGCACTCGACATCCTGCAAGGGAAGAGATGCCTTTACTCCAACCGCGAAACAAGATGGATTGGCGATGGACTGGCTGAGCTTATCGGATATCGCTTCTGCTGCGAGCATAGCAAAATTGCCGCCTTGCATGAAGTGGGGGGCCGCTTCGATACAGTACGAGATTTAGCGAAGACCTGGAATGTGGAAACGGTGAACCTGCGCCATTTCTTGGCGGATGTAAGTGGATGGCCTTTCAAGAAGAAGGAGCAAAAGTCTCCACCCAGGTACTCAAGGACACAGCCTACTATGGAATGAGTTTCTACTACTGGTATTCGTTGGAAGAAGACCAGGGGGCCGATAGTATAAAGGAGTTCGTCACCGGGCTTCAATCGCTCAAAAAGGCTTCTAACGAGAACATCGACGATTTGATAAGGCGAATAGGAGGTCCGATATATGTGGAGCGCATTGAGCATATCCGTCTGGAGGATGCCATCAGTTCCTTCAGAGAAGAGATAGCGCTTCTTATTCCTGAAGTGCAGGCGCTTCTGAAAAGCCCAAGTCGCTCCGTTCGTATGGCAGCCTATGAAGCGCTGCGCGACTTAGATAAAGACTTTTTCCCGGACGCTATTCCCAGCGGGCTGCCCACCACAGCAATCATCCATGATATGTTGCGCGCCAGCCCAGCATACCACTCTGGCTTAAGGCGCAATGACATCGTTGAGTCGGTTGACGGCAAACCAGTGGAAGACTACGAGAGTTTCTGCCAAAGCCTGCCTATATACGGCAGCACGGTCGAACTTCTGAGGGGCGCCTCTTCGGTAGAGGTTAAAATTGACTCCTTTGAGGGATGCAAATTCATGGCCGTGGCGAGGTAATGGGCAAATACGCTTGTGCGGCCAACATAAGGAATCAACACAAACCTGATGGACGCCGCGTGGCGTCGTGTAGCCAGGCTGATTATTCCTGAGGGCAACCTCCAGCGGGTTGCAGTGCGCAGGTCGTTATCTACATTCTCTTGAAATGGGTCGGAGGAAAGTTTTAGATACCGTGTCCATAATAAAAGATTATCGCCAGTTGGGGGAAAGGGAGGTCGATATGTCTTCGGAGAGAGACAAGAGGGTAATCGAGGTCACCTTTCACTCCACTCCTGAGGATGTGAACAAAGGATGGGGATGGCGAATCCCGTACAATCCTGAAAGAAAGCAGGACAAGTGGACGGAGCAGGAGTTGGAAGTCCAGAGGCTCGTAGAAGCGAGGACGCCGCAGACCCGTGAAGTATGGAGGACCAAGACCTGCGCCTACTGGGCGCCCTTTAATTATCCGAATGTGAAAGTGGAATTGGGACGTCCAGACACCGGCGTGGAGTTCAATCGTGACGGCGCTGAACTCGATATATATCCCTACGGCGCCATCACCATTGAGGAAGAAGAGCCTATCGTGGCTGTGACAGTCATCGGCAGCGGCTGTTCCAGTCAGGCCTATGTGGTTCTGGAGGCTGAGCCTCTGAAGTGGAAATATCCGCGCACCGCCGTGCGTATGCGCAGGGACGGGCTCTGGGGTATGCATGTGAGGGGCGATGCGTGGGCCGCCGGCATCAGAGAAAATTGGAACGACGCGGGTCTCAGTTCAGTGCGCTTCGACATTCCCGAATCCAGGAAGGTTATCATCGGCGGCGGTTCGCACGGGGCCGACCCACACTACTGCATCAGACTCATCCGGCTGGATATAAAGGAGCCGCTTTAACGAAGCATTCGCTCATCGCCCTGAAACCTTGAAGCATTATCTATCGTCCGTGGGACTATTTTTTCCTTGTCGTTTCCAAATTTTCTGAGTAAAATTTTTTTGAAAATTAAACTGGGTTTATTTCCCGATGGCTCAATGGGTAAAGTGGATGGATGTTAATCGGGCAGCTGCCGGATTGCAGGCTCGAATCTTTGCGGAGGAGCTATACATATAATAAACAGGAAAACCCATGTCCCCCATGGTTAGCGAGTGCCTGAGTGGGGATAACCATTGGGACTTTTTTGTAAAGCGATGATGGTGGTAGAGTAGGGCGCAGTTCGCGCTTGGAAGGAGAACAGCGCGATGGATGACATAATGCAGATTGCCAAGAAACGAGCCGACAAGTTCGGCGTCAAGAATGTGGTGGTCGCTACGAATACCGGTGCATCCGCGGAACGAGCGCTGGAGGTCTTTGGTCCTAAATATTTCATCATTGCCGCAGGGAATCCAGCCAGAGCACACTACCGACGGCTGGTCCGCCACCAGGGGATCTCCGATGAGACGAGATCTCGCTTGGAGCACAAGGGCATTAAGGTAGCCCTTAAGGACCAGTCATTTGCCCAGAGGTATTACGATCATAGCGGGGTTTCCCGTTGCGGCCTGGCCGAATTGGAAGAGAGAATGGGTTCGCATGATGCCTTCCACCTACTCACGGTAACTTGCAATGTCTTGGATTGGTTCTCTGATAGCACACGCGTGTGCATCGAAATCAGCGTCTTGGCCGCGGACACTGGAGTGCTTCCCACAAACCAAGACTGCATCGCCATTGCTCGGCCAAGTCCACGCTCCAATTGCCCTCATGCCGCGGTCGCGCTTAGACCTGCCCGGACAGAGGATATGTTCCAGGGAAGCCTGCGAGTTAAGGATATCGTGCTTGTTCCGCAAGAAAACGACCACTGGTTCTCAAATCAACCTTTGTGGCAGGGGTAGTTGCAACATTCGGCCAACAACAAGATATACCGGATAATAAGTAGTTGGGACACAGGAGAGTATCCGTGTTTAAAACAGACATAATGGTGCGTGCTCGTGAACGGGCTTTGAGCCTTGGCGTAACGAATGTGGTGGTGGCCACCAATACAGGTGCTTCGGTACTGGCAGCACTAAAAGCGTTCGGACCAACATACGCGTTCTTCGCGGTGGGCAATCCCGCCAGTTCACACGAATGCGGTCTCTGTCTCCATAAGGGCATCAGCGAAAAGACAAAGACCGAGTTGGAGTCCCAGGGGATACGAGTAGTGCTGCGTGGCCAAACTCTGTTTCAGGGCGAGCCCAAGTGTGACGCGGCCGTTGCCCAGCACCGGCTGGTCGCCCGGGGTTATGCCAGAAGGTTCCACCACAAAAACCACCTTCCTGCCGGATCCGAGAATCTGGTTTCCATTATGTTCAATGTACTCAACGAACTGCTCGGCGATGGCCCACGGGTATGTTTGGAAATTGCATTGGCGGCAGCCGATTCGGGACTCCTCCCTCTCGATGTCGATTGCATGGCAATAGCTACTCCATCAAGCTACTGCGACCTTCCTGACGCAGCCTTGACGCTCAGGCCGGTCAAGTCAGGAGAGATTTTCAGCATGCAATTCCGCGTGAAAGACATACTACTCTGTCCGACTGCCAACGATGTGTGGTTCAGCAACGGCCCACTCCCATGAAAGGGGAGGTACTTATTCAATAGGAATCAAAATTGAGGTTCTGCTATGAAGAAAATCGTTCTTTTTCTGGGCTTTGTGGTCATCGCCTTTCTGCCAGCGGTTGCTGGGCGGTTTTTCACTCCTGGCGAGTGGTACTATGAGTTACAGAAGCCTACCTGGACGCCTCCAAGTTGGGTTTTCGGCCCGGTGTGGACTTTCCTTTACTTCCTCATGGCCATTTCCGGGTATCTGGCGTGGTCAGGGTCTTCAGGCCGTCGTTCCGTTCCTTTCGTAGTTTATGGCATCCAGCTTTTCTTAAACGCTTTGTGGTCGGTCATCTTCTTTGGTCTGCATAGCCCGGGCCTCGCCTTCGGCGATTTGGTAGTATTATGGTTTGCAATACTCGGAAATGTAGTACTATTCTGGCGGATTAACCGTGCGTCCGGCTACCTACTCATCCCATATTTCCTATGGACATCTTTTGCCGGAATGTTAAACCTTGCCATATGGAAACTAAATGCCTGACTCTCAGCGCAACTGACCGATAAAGGCCTGGCGACTTTCCCGGCAACTGAGCTCGATGTTAGACGGACTGAACCTTATTCCTTAGAACCGCTTCACACGAATATGGCAGTAGGGCTCTTTGCCGGCTTTACGGTAGTAATCCTGGTGGTATTCTTCGGCAGGCCAAAAACGCTGTGCTTTCTTGATCTCCGTGGCCACTCGTAGCCCCTTTTTCTGCAGAACGCTTACGAGTTCTTCAGCGGCCTTCTTCTGTTCCTCATCAACATAGAATATCGCTGACCTATACTGTTCACCGATATCGGGGCCCTGTCGGCCGACCTGGGTGGGGTCATGAATCTCAAGAAAAAGTTTCGCCAGACCCTCGTAAGCAATTTTGTCTGCGTCGAAGAGCACCTCGACCGCTTCAATATGTCCGGTCTTTCCGCTGCAAACCTCCTCGTAAGTCGGATTATCGGTTTGTCCTCCGGTATAACCGGTCGTGGTCGAGAGAACTCCGGGAAGGTCCTGAAAATGATACTCCACGCCCCAGAAACAACCTCCGGCGAAGATGGCCCGCTTTATCCTCTCTTTGGGCACGAAATCAAGGGATACGGAATTCACGCAGTGCCGGACATTTTTGTCGGTGAAGCCTTCCCCCAGAAAGATATGTCCCAGATGGGCATCGCACCTGGAACAGAGTATCTCCATCCGTCTGCCGTCAGCATCTTTTCGCCGCTTGACGGCACCTGGAATCTCATCATCGAAGCTCGGCCACCCGCATCCGGACTTGAACTTGTCCTCGGAGCGAAAAAGTCCTGCGCCACAGCGCCGACAGGTGTACATCCCCGCCGCAAAATGCTCATTGTATTTGCCGCTAAAGGGGGGCTCGGTGCCCTTATGGATGATAACGCGCTCCTCCTCAGGCGTGAGCTCGTTGTATTTCACCGGCTCGCTTTGCATTGTCTTTGCCTCCTGAGAGGTGCTGTAGAAGGTCAAAAGGGCGGCAAAGCCCAAAAGGATGCCGCCTAACGCCATGCCCATCCACCTATAGTTAAAGCGTACATCAGTCATTTGCAAATATTATACCACATATAGGGTGCAATTTCAAGCAGAACTATTTGGCTTGTCTGAAAGAACTGCGTTCGACTTGTATCCTAAAACGACATCCGATTCTGCCGCTCAGGCAGAGAGCGTTGTTTAGAGGGCTTTATTCGTCTCACTCGTTATCTATCGCTGAGGGTCGTTGACGACGGCCTGAGCTCTTGCAACATCGTGGGCTTGTGCCGCTTCGACATGTGCCCGGCCGACGGCCTTCCAGTGCCCCCACCGGAAGGCTGCGGCAAAGAGCAGGCCTTGAACCACATTTGAAAGGGCCAATCCAACCCATACACCGGTGACGCTCTTTAGCAGGTGTGCAAACCCGTAGGCTGCCGGTATGCGCAGCGCGATCATACTCACCCCGGTAATGACCATAGGCCAAAAGGTATCACCCGCGCCGTTCATTGACCGTCCCAGAACCATCGAAAGGCATAAAAAAACAAATGTGGCTGAAAACCAGCGCACAAAATTGGCCCCCGTGGTCACCACTTCTGGCTGGGAATTGAAAATAGCTACAATATGCTCCGCCAAGACAAAGAAGACAATCGTCAGAGGGACCGCGATGAGGCTATACATTGCGGCCGTGAGCCAGCCTGCGCGTGCAGCCCTGTCCATTCTCAAGGCGCCGATATTTTGCCCGACCAAGGCAGCAGCAGCGTTCGCAAAACCCATACCCACCATCATCACCACCATCCTCAGCCGCATACCAATTCCATACGAGGCCAGCGCAACAGTGCCAAACATAGCCACAAGGCGCACCAGTATCAGCGCAGAAATATTTCTTATTAGCACCTGCCCTGAGCCAAAAATGCCAATTCTAAACATTTGACTGATGATTGAAAACCGCGGGCTGAGGTCTTGCCAATACAGCCGGAAATGTATGTGGCCCTTCCAGAAGAAAATTATCGCCAGCCAACTGGCCGCAAAGAACCTGCAGGTTAATGTCGCCACTGCTGAACCGGCAACTCCAAGCGCCGGCATTCCCAGAAGGCCAAAAATAAGGATAGGGTCCAAAATGATGTTCATTACATTTGCTACCCCCATAATCTTGAGCGGTGTTATAGCGTCTCCCGCCCCGCGCAGGGCAGATGCAAATGTAACCGCCAGCAGCATCGCAAATGCCCCGCCCGCAGAAATCTGCAGGTAAGGCCGGCCCGCGGCCACCACTTCAGGTTCAGCCCCCAGTGCGCGCAGGCAAAATTCAGCCCAGGGAATGCCCAGAGCAGCCACTGCCATCGAGATACCAGCCATCATAACCAGACTTTGGCCCACCACTTGCTGGGCACGGGAACGATTCCCCCCACCAACGGCCTGGGCTACCAGGGCAGTGCAGCCAGTAGTAACTCCTACGCCCAGCATATAGATGATACCCAGGATAGTGCCGCTGACTGCAACTGCTGCGACAGCCGCCGGTCCGAGACGACCGACAAATATCATATCCACAATGGCAAAAACATCTTGCAATACCGCTGCTGCCATCATCGGTAGGGAAAGGCGCCAGACCGCCTTTATCAGACTGCCCTGGGTAATCCAGGAGGACGCCCCCGCACCAGACGGGATTCCGCCGGGGGTGCCCTTTGCTCTATGGTTTCTCATAGCGAGGAAATTGGGTCCTTTAACCAGTAAATACGGCAGGAAGACCGAAGCAGCCGATGAATAAGGAGTAGCCGTCGCGCTTTGCTTCCTGAGCCAGTTGTCTATCGCGCCTTTATGGGCTTTTCGATTAAGATAACTCTGGTTAATTGAAAGCCATCAGGCACTTCTCAAACGCAATCCGTCAGCATAGAGATACACAATGAGCATTATCGGCCATTAGCAGATTTTATCAAATGAAAAGTTGACAGAAAACTGATGGCGGCTACAATTGCAATGTGCGCTGGTTGGGAAGAGGCGGGCTTTCGTAAAGACTGCCTTTTTTTCGTGATTTCAGTTCAGCAGACCGGGATGGAGTTGCCTTTGTTTACTTGTATCGGATTAGGAGAACCTTATGCCTTTATCTCGCTCTCCATTTAAATACAGGATGCTCAATGCGCCGACTACGGAGCTCATAGACTATGCGCATAACCTCGGTATGAACTGGGTAGTGGCGGAAACCTCTGGCCATAAAGATACCGAGTTTCCCTTTGAGGACCCGCCGGTTTATATGCCGGGGCTTAAGCGGCTCTATCCTATTCGCAAGAGAATGAGCCGTGCTATTGAGAAAGAACGCCGCCGCCTACACCGTCTTTTCACCTATGCCAAAAAGAAGGGCCTAAAGGTCATTTATCATACCTACGAGGTTTCGGTGCCCAAGGGTTTTGAGAGGGCTTATCCGAGGATGTTTTCGCCGGCCATCCGCGAGTTTCGTGGTCGCGCCACCGCAGAACAGCGCAGTCGACAACTATGTGTTAGCCGTGCCCAAGTTCGTGAAGTCATTGCTCAGAAGATTCAGGAGGTTTGCCAGACCTTCCCGGAACTGGATGGGTTCGCCTACACCAATAACGAAAGCTCGACCCAGACACACTGCTGGCATCGCTGCGAGGACTGCCGCAACATCACTTTCAGCCGAATGATGAAATTCCTGCATGATGCCATTCTGGAAGGGATTCGGCGCTCCGGCCGGCCCGTTAGACTTTTCGTGCGTTGCTGGGGAACTCACGAGACGGACTTCAAATATTGGGAAGCCTTCAAAAAGCGCGTCCAGTATGGTGCACACGAACTCGCCGGCAAAGAGTGGCTGCCGGCTCATGTCAAGGCCTTCGCGCCCAAACACCTTCATTTCAAGCCCAGCCGTGACATCTTGCCTTTCGTCCGCTCCCTCAAAGGCCAGGATACGGCCTTTATCTACAAGGCCTCCTGGGGAGATAACAACCTGCACCATCCGCTCAATCCTTGGATTGGTAAGTATGCACCGCACGACCAGGTCTGTGAGATTAGTTTTGAACACCACCATTACCCGGAGCGCGCCTTCTACATTATGGGGCGTGAGATGCAGCGACGCGTCAGGCTCTGCGCCGCCAGAGGTGTGGGTATTTGTGCGCTCACCTCCAGTTGGGGTCACCACCAGTCAAAGAGTTATCGCGTGCACCCCTCCCGCCAACTGCTCGGCGAACTCAACCTTTACCTGCTGGGGGAACTTATGAAAAACCCCGAGGCAAACCTGGAACGGGTTACAGCCCGCTATCTGCGCGGCCGTTATGGGAAAAAAGTTGCGGCGGAGAAAGAGCTTGTTGGTTTTTTGCTTGACTCGGAAGATATCGCTGCCCAGGCTATGAATGTCAAAGGAGTGCGAACGACTTCCGACGCCGAGCGCATCCCCACCGGATTCCATAACTTCTTCGGTTCCATCGTTCGCTACGCTGCGATGTATCCCCACTGGGAGAAACGCTTGTGGCCGAGCCAGGGTAACATCAAGCGCATTTTCCGCGACAAGGAGCGCAATGTAAAGCGCGCCGAACAGATAGTGCAGCGCATTGAAGCCCTAAAGAAGAATTTGCCCGCCCGCGCATACCAGGAATTCAGCACCTGCTTTGGGTGGCTACTCACAATGGCTCGTTCGTTCCGTGCAGCCCATATGCTTTTCTATACTATGTGGGCATTACGCGAGGGCGAACTTCAGCCGACCACGCATAAACTCGACCGCCTGCACGAAATTATCAAAGAATACAGCGAAATTCTGCCCTTGAATAGGGTGGAGCAGGTCTGGACAAGGGTTTAGAAGCCTTTCCTGATTTTTCCCGGCGTAAACATCGCAGGGCATATTGGTGCCTGAACATCTATCATCTCCTTAGGTCACAAACTGCTTGACAACCATCTCTGAATGTGCTAAAAAATCGGTGAACCCCGAACACGGCTTTGTTTCCGCGTTGAGGAGTTTCGAACCGTTGAAAGTCCCAAATAACCAGGTGGAGTTTGAAAAAATTAGTCTACCTATTATCGGCTATTGTTGTAATTGGAATCATCGTAGTTGCGTGGAAGCAAACCCGCCCTCCAGCACTTAGCCCTGAGCAAAAGAGGGGTCTGGATAGTTTCCTTAATAAATACCTTTCCGATAGGGGACTCACTGAGGAAGACATCAAACCAGTTGTAACCACCGGCGACCCGGCAGTTCCTCATCTCATTAAGGCCATCGGCAAGGTCCAGCCTTCTCAGCCTCTTATCGCTGTCCATTCCGATGTTAATATGGTGGATTGCCTGGCGCGGATTGGTACGCCCAAAGCGATTGATGGAATCTGTAAAATCCTGAAACACGAATATCCCGGCTATTACGGAATGGACCGTATGCAGGCAGCCGCTGCCCTGGTGCGACTGGGGGCGAAGCATAAAGCGTCTATCCTGCGTGAAGTTGTCGTTGAACATAAAGAATTAGTGGCTGGGCAAAGGTATCCAGAGATGCACGGTGACGAAATTTTTGTTCTGGAAAATGCTTTGAGAATGCTTGAGGCAGGCGAAGGCGCCAGAGACACCACCAACTTCGGTCCCGGGCCCGTTTTGGAATACGGCTTCCTTAAGAAGGGATATGAGTCGCCATTTGAAAAAATGGAAAAGGCCATGGAAGAAGCGAATAATCCATAGTAATATCTTCAGATAAATCCATATGTAGGGGGTTGAAATTGAAAGATTTACGGGTTGCGGCGGTTCAATTTGAACATAAACCTAATGACAAGGAGGCAAATCGCCGGAAAATCCGTCATTTTGCAGACGAGGCCGCGGCTAATAATGTTGAAATGACCATCTTTCCAGAATGCTGCATCACGGGATACTGGCACCTGCGGCATCTGGCGTTTGAGGAACTAACCACTTTGGCCGAAAGCATCCCTGACGATACCTCTACTCAATTCTTGCTGGATTTGTCGAAGAAATACAAAATGAACATTGGCGCGGGACTTGTGGAGAAAGCGGACGATGGAAAGCTTTACAATACATATGTGGTTGCAATGCCAGATGGAAAATGGGTAAGGCACAGAAAAATCCACGCCTTTATAAGTAAGCATATATCTTGCGGTTCTGAATATACGGTATTTGATACACCGCACGGGTGTCGCTGTGGGGTTCTCATTTGCTACGATAACAACATAGGTGAGAATGTCCGCATCACGGCACTTAAGGGAGCAGAAATTCTGTTGGCCCCGCACCAGACCGGGGGCTGCAAGAAAGAAAATATTTATGTTATGGGACTGGTGGACCGTAAATTATGGGAGAATCGTCATCAGGACCCAGAGGCAATTGAAGCAGAATTTCGCGGGCCCAAGGGCAGGGGATGGCTTATGCGCTGGTTGCCTACACGGGCGCATGATAATGGACTTTTTCTGGTCTTCAGTAACGGCGTGGGTGTGGATGATGATGAAATAAGAACCGGAAATGCGATGATCATAGACCCTTACGGCCGCATTATAAAAGAGACCTGGAAGGCCGATGATGATATGGTGGCTGCGGACCTGGATGCATCACTTCTGGAGCACTCTACTGGTAGGAGATGGATTAAGACCAGGCGGCCAGACTTATATGAACCATTAACCGTGCCCACCGGAATGGAACGAGATACCCGTTCAGTAAGATTTGATGAGGAAGGGATATAAGGCATTAAATGCAAAAGCGATAAGATGCCGTCTGGGAAAAAAGAGAATTACCAACTTCCCTATCCAATATAATCTACCGGCACTTAATTAAGAAAGGATGAAAACCTTTTGACAAAAGCACTTATTATAGGTATTGTTTTGTTTTTATTAATTGTGGGAGGCTGTGGCAAAAGTCAAAGGGAAAAAGACACAATCCCTGAAAGTAGTCTCGCCCCTGAAAAGCAGGAAAAAATAAGGAGGGTGCTTCGTGATGTGAGCTATATGGCCAAGGCAGCCCGAAAGTTATTTGCCAAAGAATACGGCAAAGATGGCGTGCCTTTTATGATTGAAAGAATATTGGAAATATATGAAACGGGCCCGGACTGGAAACATCCCCAGTTATATTCCATAGCCGGTAATCTCATCTTTTCTCTGGGAGAAATTGGCGATGAGCGCGCTCTTCCGGCTCTCAAATTGTGGCTTACCGATAAAAAATATCGTGTATTTCGCACCGAGGCTGCCTATGCTCTGGGAGAACTCGGAAATTCAGAAGCGATACAGCCTCTCTGGGAAGTATGGAAAGAGGAAAAGGGATACTTAGAAAAAGATGACGACGAAGGCCCCTGGCCTTTTGCCGGATACCATCCTTCCGGCGGTTATGTTCACGGCGTCCTTGCGGAAGTGGGCAAGGCACTTTTCAAATTAGGTGAGAAAAGTATAGTTGGAGAATTGATTGAAGCGGCCGAGATGTCCCGCGAGAGGTGGACGGGGGGCTATTGGCGCCTTCTTGAGGCGCTTACAGAAATCTCGGGCGAGCCACTTTCGCAATCTACCGACGAGATTGGATATTGGCAGAAATGGTGGCAGGAGAACAAGCCTAAGTATCAATAGTTCTCTTAATATTTGGATAAAGTCACCTATGGTGAGGCCTTACAGGCCGTTCTAAATGGGATTTGGCAAGAGCGTGATTTCTCAAGGCTACACCAGCGGTCCCGCGATGCTTGAAGAGGAAGGTGGATAGTATGCGAAGGATAGAGGAAATTTCTCGCTTCATCAGAAAAAAAATGAACGAAATGGATAGAAGTGGGATAGTGCTGGCGTTAAGCGGCGGCTTGGATTCCAGTGTCGTGACTGGTTTGTGCGTTAAGGCCGTGGGAAAAGGGAAAGTCACAGCGATGGTGATGTATGAAAAAGAGGCAAGCGAAGAAGCCTCAAAAAATGCAGAAACCATATCTGACTTCTTCGGCATAAAATTAGTAAAGATTGAGACATATCCAAACTCTTACGAGATATAGGAAGTTACGACTTCTTTGTTTCTAAACTCCCCACTAAAAAACTAAAAAGCTTTTTGATTAATTTTTATATTAAGGACTTAGTAAGGAGGGAAAAGTCTTTCAGTTTTTATTTAAAAGGAAGCAGGAATAAAACGATTTCCGCAGCAGCAGCAAATGCAATGATAAAACACAGGTTAAGGATGATTTTGATTTATTATTATGCCGAAAAAAACAATTTGCTCGTCGCCGGCGCGGCTAACAAGACCGAAGTCTTGACCGGACTATTTTCCAAGTTCGGGGTGGACAATTGTGCTGACATTATGCCCATTGCTCATCTCTATAGAACAGAGGTCATAGAGATAGCCAAAGAACTGAGGCTCCCCGAAGAAATAATATATAAGAAGTCGACCCCGGGGCTTCTTTTGGGAATAGGGGATAAGTATGAGGATATCACCGGTTTGAATTACGAAGAAGTCGATCTGATACTCAAGAATCTGGGCAAATCTTCAGAAGAAATTTCCAAAGACTTCGGGTTGGACATCAAAAAAGTGAACTTTGTTATGGATATGTATAAAAGTTCCGCGCACAAGAGAAATCCGAGTATGATGGTAGAATGATAGAGGAAAGAGTCAAAAATGCCCCTTATATTTAAGAAGAACGGCAACATAGCATCTCTTAAGAACACCCTTTCGGCTGAGGAGGAAACCATTGATTGAGAAACTCGCCATCAAAGGAGGCCCCCGGACTGTTCCCGAAGGAACTATCAAAAACTGGCCGCCCATCGATGATGTGGACCGCAAGATGGTTATGGCAGCGCTGGAAAGCCCCAAACTCACTTACGCCCAGAACTGCCGCAACCTTGAAGAAGAATTCGCAGCCTGGAACGGCAATCGCTTCTCCATTACCACCAATTCTGGCACGGCCGCCTTGCATATGGGGGTAGCGGCCTGCGGTTGTGGAGTCGGTGACGAAGTTATCGTGCCGGCCTATTCCTGGTCCTCCTCGGTTACTTGCGTGCTCCATCATAATGCCATTCCGGTGTTCGTGGACATCGACTTTGATACGATGAATATAGACCCGGACAAAATCGAAGAGGCGATTACTCCACGAACTAAGGCCATCATTGTTGTTCACCTGCATGGCCTTGCTGTAGATATGAAAAAGATTATGGATATTGCCCAGCGCCACGGCCTCAAGGTGATAGAGGATGCCTGTCAGGCCCACGGGGCGAAATTCAATGGCAAGAAGGTAGGCACCTGGGGCCACTCTGCCGCCTTCAGTTTCAATCAGAACAAGTGTCTATGCTCGGGCGAAGGCGGAATGTTCGTGACCGATGATGAAGAGATCCTCGCTCAGGCAAAAAAACTTTGGTCTTTTGGAGAAACTCGCACCCCCCTCGAAGACCGTGACTATCACGCCTATGCTTTAGGATGGATGTATCGCAATAGCGAAATCATCGCGGCCTTTGGCCGCGCGCAATTAACCAAATTAGACCCTTACCTGGACACACAGAAGAAAAATGCCCAGCGGCTGGCCGAGTGCCTAAAAGACATACCTCACTTAATCCTACCTACCGAGCCGGATGGTTTTGAACATAACTGGTATAATTACACCGTCCGATTTGATATGGAGGCATTGGGACACGCGGACGATGCCGCGGCATTTCGCGATAAAATTCTGCGCGCCCTTCAGGCTGAAGGGGCGGGGGTAAGCGTGTGGCAAAAATTCATCCTGCCGGCGATGACCGTGTTTCAGGCCAAAAACTCCTACGGCAAGGGCTGTCCCTGGAGCTGCCCCCACGCCGAAAGCGTTGATTACTCCCCAGAGAGATTTCCTATGGCCGAGAAACACTGTGACTGGCACATCGGAATGACCACTCCCCTGCGCGCACCCAATGGCCCCGAGGTGGCCGAACTCGTTGCCCAGGCCATTCGCAAGGTTATGGAGAACCTTGACCAATTTGAGGATATAAAATAGGGAAGAGGCATTGGCTCTCAAGGTAGGCTTTGCAGAAACCGATATCACACCTCCGGTGGGCACCCATAAGATTGGTTGGAAAAAAGATATCGTTTCTGACCGAGTATTGGACCCGCTCTTCGCCCGCACTGCGGTTCTGGAGTGTGCGGGAGAAAAAGTTGCCTTTGTTCAACTGGACACCCTTAGTATTCGCTGGTCTCAAGTCTCCGATATCCGCCAGAGGATTGCTCAAATGTACGCCTTTCCAGCCCGCAGCATAATGGTCGCCGCCACGCACAACCACGCAGGACCGGCCGTAGCAAACGCTGGAGATGTGAAGCGGGACGATGCTTACATCCAGAGCTTGGTCACCAAAGTCGTCTTTATGTTCGGCCAGGTCCTCACCAATATGCAGGAGGCCGAGATAGGCTTCGGAAACAGCTTCGAATTTGATGTGGCTTACAACCGAAGGGTGATTATGAGAGACGGGACTGTCCGCACCCACGGAAAATTTACAGCCCCGGGAGCTCTATGTATAGAGGGGCCTATAGACCCTGAGTTGGCTGTTATGGTAGCGCGTACCAAAGCAGGCAAATTGCTTGGCGCCATAGTCAATTTTACCTGTCATCCCACGCACCACGGTAGTGAAGGAGCGCTTTCTGCAGGTTTTCCCGGCGTTCTGGCAATGCAAATGAAATCCCGGGGATGTTTGGTGACGCTTTACCTCAACGGCGCCTCCGGCAATATTACCCATATTGACCCGCGCCGACCGGCTCTCCGCAAGTCCAAAGAGGAAATCGGTGCTATCCTTGCCGACGATGTCAGCAGCATTCTGGCAAGAATGGAATACCGAACTGAAGTAAAACTCGGCTCCCGCTCAAAGACCATTCAATTGCCTTTCCGAAAAATCACAGAAAAAGAAATTAAGGGGACAGCAAAAGGCGCTCAGCGTTTTATCGACTCCGCTATATATGACCGCGAGATTCCCCGCCAGATAGAACGCATACGCAGAATGGGTACCCAGCCCGCAGAGGTGCAGGTAATATTCGTGGATGAATATGCCTTTGTGGCCATTCCGGCAGAGTATTTCGTGCAGCACGGCCTGCGTATTAAGGAAAAATCCCATCCCCGGCATGCGCTCATCGTCGGACATGCTAATGGTATGGTGGGGTATGTGCCGCATAAGGAGGCCTTCCTGCGCGGCGGATACGAAACCACCTTTTGTGGAAGTAGCCGTCTGGCCCCCGAGGCCGGCGATATGCTCGCAGACTGTGCTATTGAACTCCTGCACCAAGGGGTCTAAGCGTGAAAATCTCTATGATGACCTACACTATGGCTCGCGGCCTCAAAGAAGGCGAAAAGTTTGATCTTAAAGCCTTTTGCGAATTTACCCGCCAGTTAAATCTTGATGCTATAGACTGGGTGACAACATATGGCTACGAGCCTCAAGAGATTCGCAAGATTACAGATGATTACAGATTGAAAAATATCTGCTATACCTTTCAGTGCGACCTTAATTATCCCACGGCCGCCGAGCGCGCCTCTGGCAGAGACCAATTCAAAAGGGGCGTGGAAACTGCCCTCATCCTCGGAGCCGATAAGATTATGTTACCGGTCAAAGGAAAGCCAGAACTTAGCCGCGAGCAGAGCTTCCGCAATGTCGTCTCTGGACTGCAAGAGGTCATTGAGTTTGCCCGCAATCTCGCTGTGGTGGTTACGGTGGAGCATTTTCCAGCGCCCACCAGCCCTTTTATTACTTCGAAAGATTTAAACCGAGCTGTGAAGGAAGTGCCAGGGCTTCGTATCACCTACGATAACGGGAATGTGACCACGGGCGGAGAAACCGCCGCCGAAGGCTTCCGCAGAAGCGCCGAGTATATCGTGCATGTGCATTTTAAGGATTTCGCTATATGTTCTGAGGATGCCCCGGGAGCGAGACCCTGTCTTGATGGCAAATATCGCCGTGCGGTGCTGGTGGGCGATGGCGATGTGGACCAGGTGGAGGCCCTGCGGGCTATGAAGGCATTCGGCTACGCCGGCTATATTAACTTTGAGTACGAAGGCCGCGAATATACCCCTCGTGAAGCAACCATAGAAGGCGTCCGCAGGATGCGGAAGATGCTGGCTTCGCTCGACTCATCCGCGCCTTAGCCAGAAAACTGCGCAGGAAAAGGAGTTTCTACTATGCGCAAAGTTCGCATAGGAGTGATTAAAGCCGAGCCGGTGAAATGGAACAAACGCAAAAATTGGAATACTTTGGACCGTCTTGTTCGCAAAGCCGCCCGTGGTGGGGCGAAGTTGGTCATTACCCCGGAGTGCTTTCTCGACGGGTATGTGGCTTCTGACAAACGCTCGACGCAGGAAAAATTTCGCCGCATAGCCGAACGCGGCGCGAAGGGCACTTATATCAAAAAAGCCAGTGCGCTCGCTAAGCAACTCGGCCTCTACTTCGTGGTAGGCTTTACAGATACTCCTGACGGGAAGACTTTCTATAACGCAGCCTACCTGTTTGACCCCAAAGGTCGCATAGCCGGAAAATACTACAAGATTCATATCGGCGCCAGATACACCCCCGGTAATGCGCTGCCCGTCTTCGATACATCATTCGGCCGAGTGGGAATCCTCATTTGTGCTGACCGCCGCTGGCCTGAGAATACACGCATTCTCGCACTAAAAGGCGCCGAGGTAATTCTAATCCCTTCCTACGGTATGTGGCACGAGGCCAATGAGTGCTGGATGCGCACACGGGGCTATGAGAACGGCGTCTATATATGTTTTGCCCATCCCAAGGTGGCCTTCGTTGTAAACCCCAAGGGTAATGTTGAGGCAAAACTGATGGGCAGTGTAGATGATGTGTTACTTCACGACCTCGACACAGTAACACACGCTCATCTCAACCAGCGTCGGCCGGACCTCTACCAAACACTGACCGAACCTCTATCGTAGTCTTGTCAGGGCTGACGCCAAACTTCTGCTATTTCTTAATCTTCGGCAAGTCGAAGATGGCAACCATATAGCCTTTATCTCTGGTCGTTCCCGATACAGCAAGAGCCGCAGTCGCCTGGTGGTCTGCGGATGCGAGAAAGAGCATTTGGTCGCCGCGGAGGTAGCCCTGCTTGGGGCCGAGGGTGAGTGTGGTAAGATGTTCGCCGGTTGCGCCAGAGAAGATGAGTACACCGTGCACCGGCTTTTTGCCCACGATAGTGGGAAGGGCACAGGCGATTTCCCTTGCGCCATCGCCATCCAGGTCACTCAAGAGGGTAACCGGAGCGCCGAAGCCCACATCACCAGGAAGTTCGCGGCGTTCGCCCGTTTTTGCATCAACGGCTATCCTGCGCGGCCCGCCGGGAAGGCTGCTGCCGGCCACCTGCCAGATTTGTGTTCCGTCAGCCCCAGAGTAAAGAGCGAGGTAACTCACATCCTTGTTCACATCAGCACCCATATTGTTGGTTATGATGAGGTCCGGCGTTCCCTCGCTATTTAGGTCGCCGGGCGAGGCAAAAAAAATCGTCCCCACAACTATGTCTCGTTTCACCGGAACTCGGCGCAGCGCAGTGAAGTCTTTGCCCGAAAGGAAAATCCACTCTGATTTCTCTTGGTCTCTGGACCCCACCAGATAATCATCGATGCCGTCACCATTCAAATCCGGGAAGCTCGGTACAAGCCACTCTTGCCAGACAAGTTTGGGATCAACTTGCAGAAGATTTTCTTTCTTGAGCGTTTCCGAAAGGTCCTTGGCCGAAAGTGCGCGCACGCCTAACTCGTACCCATAAATAAAAACAAGGTCATCCACACCATCGCCAGTCACATCATAGACTCGGACAGGCGTAAAGGTGCGACCTGTCTCAGCCCGGAGAATGCGCAAGCCATCCCTGCCCGAAAATATGAAGGCCTCCTTGTCCGACCAATCGTTGCGCACAAATATCTCCGGAATGCCATCGCCATTCTGGTCGCCGATGAGAGCAAAATCTTTCAGTGTATAGCCCGGCTCCCCGGCCGCCTGGGCGGCCTTGCCGACCAGTGCCTTCACCTGCCAGATTTCTTCACCGTCCTTGCCTGAATAGGCGGCAAAAGAGCCCGGATATTTGCCGCTTCCCACCAGAAGGTCCGTGTAGCCATCGTTATTGATGTCACCAAGTTCACCCAGCCCGCCAGTCACCCAGCGCCTGTAAAGCCCCGGCGCAGAAGGTAAGTATCCATCGGTATGGATTATGAGACGGGCGCCGCCCACGGCGCCACCTTTTTCCACTTCGCCCCTTTTGCCACAACCAAATGATACGGCCAAGGCAATAAATAGAATCACCAGGCCCCAGCGAGTCAAGGATTGTCTCACTTCTCCACTCCTTTCAGAAACTGCCACTAAACTCCATTTCCAAAAATGATAACAGTAAAGGAAGGGAAGGACAAGGGTGAAACTCTGAGGTCGATTACTCAAAGTGCAGAAGTGAGCCCCGAGATTCCTCTTGCGAGCACAGCAAAGTCTCAGATATAATGGAGCGAAATTTCAAAGCAACTATAATACTGCAACTATTCGCATTCAGGAAAGGCCTTTTGAAGATGCGCATATCCAGTATTCAACTTGAGATAAAGGAGAGGCCCAAGTCTGAAACCCTGAAGTGGGTGCTGAAGCTTATTGAGAAGGCGCCAAGAAGCGACCTAATTCTTTTGCCTGAGATTTGGCCTATAGGATATTTCTCTTTTTCCCGCTACCTAAGTGAATCCGAGCCCCAGGACGGCCCTACGGTTAAGGCCTTACAAAAAAAGGCCGTGGAGTTGAAGTGCCATATCTTCACGGGAAGTTTTGTTGAGCGAGAGGGCGAGCGTCTTTATAATACCAGCCTCTTGCTTGATCCAGAGGGCAATATCATCGCCAAGTATCGCAAAATCCATCTGTTCGGCTACGGGTCTGAAGAAAAGCACCTGCTTGAGCGCGGGCGGGAAGTGGCTACGGCCGAGACCCCCTGGGGCCTTGCCGGACTTTCTACTTGCTACGATCTGCGCTTCCCGGAACTCTACAGAAAAATGGTCGACCAGGGGGCCAAAGTTTTCCTGGTCGCCTCCGCCTGGCCTCTGGCTCGGCTTGATGCCTGGGTTTTGTTCAACCGGGCCAGAGCACTTGAGAATCTCGCCTTTCTATTCTCCTGCAATTGTGCCGGAACGAACCAGAGCCACCAATTCGCCGGCCACAGTATGTTCGTGGACCCATTGGGTAAGGTCATCTGTGAGGCCGGCGAAAAGGAGGAGATTGTCACCAAGGAAGTGGAAATAACTATGGTCGAGCAAGTGCGCAAAGATTTCAGCGCACTCGAAGACAGAATGTTAAAGTAGGAGGATGGCGAGTTGAAAGAGCATAAGGAATTCTACCAGGTAGACCTTTCATCCGGCTGGGAGAATGTTCCCGACTATCCGGAAGGCGTCAAACAAAAGGTGCTTTCCGGCTATTTGGATGAGAAGAACAAGACAGGTACGCGCACACGACTGCTTCGTTTCGAACCAGGTGCCTTTACTACTGAGATTTTTGCACACGATTACTGGGAGGAAGTTTTTCAGATTTCGGGCACACTGACCACCCACGGCGAAACTTTCGGCCCGATGACCTATGCCTGCCGGCCTCCCCATATCAAACACGGCCCATTCAGTAGCAAGGAAGGGTGCCTCTTACTGGAAATACATTATTTCGAACCTCAAGACCCAGAGTGTGATTGAAAAACTTCCTCAATAAGTGCAGCCGGGAGCGGAGTGCGAATTATATGTTGTGACTGAGGAGGGCGTCATCGCTATTTTAGAATTATCCCTAACCACTGATTCGGGCCAAATTCCCTTAAAGTTTGCAGTAAATCGTATGGTGAACCTTGGATATGCGGGCCGGGATCTCGCTTCAGTAAGAGCCCATATCAAAGAACTTGAGCGGGAAGGTATCCCGGCTCCTCCCTCAGTGCCTATGTTCTTTCCCGTCCTTAAAGAGAATATTACCACCGGAAACCATATTGAAGTGGTAAGCGAAAAGACTTCCGGCGAAGCAGAATTTGTTCTGCTTCTTACAGAGAATGGCACCTATGTGGGCGTGGGTAGCGACCACACGGACCGCGCTCTGGAAAGCAAGAATATGCTCAATTCTAAGCAGATTTGCCCTAATGTGCTTTCCAAAGAGGTATGGGATTACCAGGATGTGAAAGGCCATTGGGACAGTATCCTCATCCGTAGTTGGGTAAGACCTGCGCCAGATGAAGATGAGATTTTGTATCAGGAGGCGCTTCTGGCTGCCATCTTGTCACCGCCCGATATTATCGGCCTTGTAAAATCGAAAATCCTGGATGGCGAGCATAATAACCTGGTAATATTTTCTGGAACCGTTCCCGTGCTTGGCGGGCAAACTATTTGCGGGAGCCATTTCCACTCGGCCCTTATAGACCCACTTCTAAAGAGAAGCCTGACTTGTACCTATGAGATTGTGAAACTCGGCTATCTCGGCCCCCTCGCCAAATCTCATAATTCGGATTCATAACTTCTTCCGCACGACATCCAGGATTTCTACCGTGTGGCGGCGGACCTCACCCCGGAAAGCAGGAAATTTGGCCATATCAGCCTTGGCTTTCTCTCGTTGGGGAGACTCAAGTGCTGCACGAAGGTCTTCCAGCGTAGCGAATGTAAGCCGGGTCATCATAAAAAAATTTTTGCTTTCTACATTGCGATGCACTTCCACACGCCGGATTTTGGGGAAGGTCCAGACGATGGGGAGGTGTTCGCTCACATAATAATCCAGAAACAAATCCGGGTTTTCACATCTGCCCTCGTAAATCACCAGGTATGCGTAACTCATTGGTTCTCCTCGGTCGGAAGATAATCGTGCAGGTCGATTTCTCCCCAGCGCTTTGGCCAGGCCCGTTCGTAATTCTTTCTCTCCTTGGCCCGGTAGGGGACTGGTTTGGTGGCATCAATTCCCCATTTGCCCACCACACAGGGGAAGCGGCTTTCGGCCGTTTCGGCAGAAGCCTCAATCACCGGCCGAGCAGTGGGGTCAAAGGGAAAGCCGCGTGCCTTCCCCACGGTTATAATATGTTTGGTTGGGTCCACGCGCGTAGCCAAGGCGTAGTGCACATCCCGGTAGTCATAGATATTAATATCCGGGTCCACGGCAATTACCATTTTGGTGTTGAGCCAGGGCGAACCCATAACGGCCATCAAGGCATCGGTAACCTGTCCGTCCATCGCCGGCTCCATCTGGACGATGACCGAAAGTGAACCGCCGCCCTGGGGGAAATGCACATCATTGACTTTGAGCCCCATCGCACACAGCCGCTCATAGATAATGGCCTCGTGAAACAGCCGGGGCATTTCCTGATGGTCGGTGAAAGGCGTCATCTGGTGGTTTCGATAGACCGGATTTTTGCTCATAGTGATAGCGGTGACCTCAAATACCGGCTGCTGGGTCGCATAGGGCGTATAGAGCATCGTGGGGCCGGGAGAAGGGCCATCCTGTGCCGTACGAGTTGGATTGACATATCCCTCAATAACGATGGAGGCCTCCACCGGCACCACCAGGTCGATGGTCTTGCACCTGGTCACCACGCCTACTTCACCTGTAACGGCTTCAAAGAGTTCAAATTCCCACCAGCCTGAATGGGGATACGAGTAGCAGCCGACCAACTCCCAGCCCGGATGGGTTCCAATCACAATGGCCTGAGGCATCTTGGTTCCAGCCGTCCGGTGTTTGGCAAGAATCCGATTCGCCGTCGCCGTTACAAAGGACGCTACCATCTCGTTA
>Ga0111219_1009_pt1 | contig 30771 bp, 30 predicted proteins | sample DeeMarSWOR152_54_FD_80368 | JGI IMG/M metagenome (GOLD analysis project Ga0111219, IMG submission 80368) | Planctomycetes bacterium DG_23
TGAGCCTACCAGTATCAGTTTTTCTATGTGCCGTCTGGAAGAGGAACCAAAAATAAAGCATCTCTTGAAAGTGGCCAGGCAGATGGAAAATGGTTAGGGCGCTTAAGTCACCGCCGGTTTTCCGCCCGCTTCAGCGGGCTTTTTTTATTGGTGAACTTGACATTGTTGAAATTTGTCTAAATCCCCAGGATGCGGGAGGCGAGAAGCGCGGCGTTTTTGGCCCCGGCCTTCCCGATGGCCATAACCGCCACGGGCACGCCCGAAGGCATCTCGGCCATTGAAAGAAGCGCATCCAGGCCGCCGAGGGAAGTGGAGGCAATGGGCACGCCGATAACCGGCAGGTCGGTGTAGGAGGCAATAAAGCCGGGAAGTGCCGCTGCCCCACCAGCACCGGCGATAATCACCTTGTAGCCTTTTTTCTTTGCACCCTTGGCAAATGCGCGCGTCTTATCCGGCGTGCGATGGGCCGAAAGAACCATCACCTCATAACTTATCCCCAGTTCATCAAGCGTATCCAGGGCCGGCTGCATAACTTCCTGGTCCGAGGTGCTACCCATCACTACTGCGACTTTTGCTGGCATATGGCATCCTTTCATAAATTACCAAAGACTTAGAATAAGGCCTTGGTTCGGGCTCAGGGACGAGCCCGACTACGGCGCAGAAAGATTTCGTCATCCGAATGACCGATGACCAGTGACTAATGACGAATTTTTGCGCCTCAGCCCATCTCGGCCTCATACTGTTTCAGTCTTCCGATAAATTCGGGAAGGACTGTATCCGCCTCGCCCAGTTGAGGCCACCACTGCCCGGAAATAAATCCCGCGAAATTTTCCTTTTTAGCGATGCGCATTACCTCCTTGATAGGCATCACGCCCTCGCCGATGGGCACTTCTTCGCTCTTTTCGTCCTTAGCGGTTCGGTCAGATATATGAAAATGGCGCACGAATTTCCAGAGAATTTTGCGAGTCTCTTCCGGCTCCTCGCCCTGGGAACAAGGGTGCATAATATCCCAGAGAGCGCCGATATTTCCCTTATCCACCTGGCTCAATATTTCGGCCACCTGAGCGCCCCGGGAAAAATCATCGTGCGTCTCCATAAGGGCCATAGTCTGGTGGCCCTGGAGGAGTTCCTGGGCCTTATGGAGAGAGTCAATTACATAACCTTTTGCCTCTTGCCAGGTAGTTCCCTCGGTCAGCCGACCGCCGAAGATGCGCAGGTAAGGCGCGCCCAGGTCTCGGGCCAAATCCGCATAAGAAACCAGGCGCTTCAGGTTTTCCTCCCGCACGCTTCTATCCGCGGAGGAAAATCTGAGCGAGGTGTCGATGCACGAGATGGCGATACCGGAGTCTTCCAATATGCCTCTTATCTCTTTTCTTCGGCCGGGTGGAGTTTGGGCGCCTATGCCGTATTTGTGGCCTTTATCGGCGAAAAATTCCACGCCGTCATAGCCGTATTTTTTTGCCGCGGCCACGATTTCGTTAATAGTCCACTCCGGCGTAGCCAGGGTCATAAAACTATATTTCATAAGGGCATCCCAAGTCTGTAAAAAGTTGCCTGTGGTTCAGTAACTGCTTAATTCCTCGACCTTCTCGCGGGCCTTCTTAGCATAATAAGAATCAGGGAATTCGTCCACTACCTTCTGATAATAAATTAGGGCTTTATCTATAAGCCCGTTTTTTTCCAGATTCTCGGCCATTTCAAAAGTCTTTTTGGCCTCCAATTTTTGTTCTTCGGCCTTTATGGTTTTCATAAGCGCGGGGTCGGATTCTATTTTCTTGAGGCGGGCGGCCGCCTCATCACCCGAGGGGCAGTCGGCGAAGGACTCTACTATGCTTTTATATGTCATATAGGCCAAATAATACCTTGCTTGCTCTTCATATTTCACCGCTCTCTCGTAATGAGGCCGGGCCTTTCTATCGAGCCTGGCGCGGTCCATCTCTCTTTTAATCACCGGGTCGCCGTCGAGTTGGACCATTTGCTTTTCCGCTTCGGCAGTAGCCTTCAGTCCTGCAAAATTCTCTTTGATTAAGGCCAGCGCCTCGTAGGCCTCAAGATATTTCTTCGCCTCAATAATTTCTTGGGCCTTTTTGAGTCGTTCGGCACCAATCTTCTCCAATTGAGCGATGCCGGCCTTGGCTAATTCCCGGTCTTTTTTTTCGCCAGAATATTTGAGAAGCACCTGGAACCTATGAGAGGCTATGGTAAATTTCTGTTCCTTCAATGCCTTCTGGCCCAGCCAGCGGGAATATCGGATGAGGATGTTGCGGAGCAGCCTGACATAATGGTTGGGGTCCCAGCCCCCGAATTGATTTGAGTCTTCGCAGTCCTTGTATTTGTAGTCAAAGATTCTTTCTGCTGGGTCCAGGAACACGCCGTAGAATGTTAGGTGCCCTGGGTTATATCTGGCCAGCCATCCCATACCGGCTAAGTCGCCTTTTGCACCACCCTTGGCCCAGGTAACCGGTACATCCACACAGGCGAACTCCCTGGAAATGGCGACAAAAGCAGGGTCACAAAAGGTTCCATAAAACACTCTATCAAAATCCTCGCACCTAAAATGAAAGAAGATGAAGATGGGCTTGCCGGTCTTTAGCGCCTCTTGTCTGGCTTTTTCATAAATAGTCCAATTCACTTGCTTCTTTTCCGCGGCCCACGCTACGGTGCTCGTTAAGGTTATGATTAAAAAAAGGGCCATACTTTTTGACAGGGGTGCTTTCCACAACCATTTTTTGATTAGATTTAGAGACATAAAGATGCCTCCTTTCGTTACGATAAAATCTAATTGAGCATCCTTTGCGGAACAGTTTGTTTGGTGTCCGATGGTCTGAAGAGATTTCCTTTAGAGTTCCTGATATTCCAGAGCAAAGGTATCGGCTACGGCCTTATTGGTGACTTTCCCCTGACATATATTTATCCCGCGCCTGATGGCGGGGTTTTCCTCGGCGGCCTGCTCGAAACCTTTTCCAGCAATCTCCAGGGCATAGGGCAAGGTCACATTGGTGAGGGCGTAAGTTGAAGTGCGACCCACAGCGCCGGGCATATTGGTTACACAATAATGCACCACGCCATCCACTATGTAGATAGGGTCGGAATGAGTTGTGGGCCGGGAGGTTTCAATGCAGCCGCCCTGGTCTATGGATACATCCACAATCACACTTCCTGGCTTCATAAGTTTTAAGTCACTTCTGGTGACCAGGACCGGAGTGCGAGCACCTTCTATTAAGACGGCTCCGATGAGCAGGTCGGTTTCCGAAAGCCTCTCCCGGATGTTATGACGGTTGGACATCAAGGTGATGACATTCTTGGGCATAATATCGTCGAGGTAGCGAAGGCGGTCCAGATTTATATCCATTATGGTTACCTGTGCGCCGAGGCCAGCGGCCACTTTGGCGGCATTGGTGCCCACTACGCCGCCGCCCAGGATGGTTACATTCGCCGGGGTCACTCCGGGGACGCCGCCCAGAAGAATTCCCCGGCCTTCCATAGGTTTTTCCAGATATTTGGCCCCTTCCTGGATACTCATTCTGCCGGCCACTTCGCTCATCGGTGTGAGCAGGGGATGGCCGCCGCGCTCGTCCCTTATGGTCTCGTAGGCGATGGCCACGATTTTTGATTTGATTATGGCTTTAGTGAGTTCGCGGTCGGCAGCGAAGTGGAAGAAGGTGAAGACGATTTGCTCGGCCGAGAGCCAGCCCAGTTCCGCGCCCAGAGGCTCTTTGACCTTGAGAACCAGTTGGCACCTTTTGTATATATTTTGCGGGCCGGGGGCAAGTTGAGCACCGGCGCCGGCATACTCCTCATCCGAAATTCCGCTTCCGGTGCCCGCGCCTTCTTCCACCAGAACCGTATGCCCGGCGCGGGTCAGTTCTTCCACCCCCACTGGCACCAATGCCACACGGTATTCGTCCTTCTTTATCTCCTTGGGCACCCCTACAATCATCGTCCTCTTCCTTCACCTCGGCTTTTTCGCTCTGCTTAAGACTATCAGATTCACTTCCCCATCTCAAGGGTATTTCAACTCTTGAGCCGTTCAGCCATTCAGCTATACAGCCCTTCAGGCATTCAGCCGTTCAGATGTGTCGCCATCTCGCTTGCTAATAAATTCCTCATACACGGATGAGTATTGGTCGAATTTCACGCCCCTTTCTTGCGCATAAACTGCGAGTTCTCTGATAATACTCATCTGGGGATCATTGACTATGCTGGTCCAGTCGTGCTGACAGTAGTCCCAAATGAGGTCGCCGCGAGCGATATAATCCACACCTTTTTTTATCTCTCTTATGAAGCCCACGATATTATCCCAGCCGCAGTTTTCCCTAAGATAAGTATCCTGCCAGCCCTGAACAGGGAATTCCAAGAGGTCGGGGAACCCTTGCAATGCGTAGAAATAAGGCTGATTTTCAAAAGGAACCGGCTGATAGTCCTTTTCATTGCGGGCATCGGTGCGCAAAAATTTTATCCCGGCTTCGGCTAAAATCTCCAGTATATCCGGGCGGTCCTTGAGCCCCCGATAATAACCCCAGGGACCGGTGAGCCCCCGGCACTCCATCCCCAGTTCCTGCCGAAAAATCTCCTGGGTTCTATTTACCTCCTCTTCGATTTGCTCAAGACTTGCGCCGAGATGAAGGTCAGTCGTTCCCTCTTTTTCAATAACAATAGTCTTAAGCAGAATATGGCTATAAGTATGCTGAGCCAACTCAATCAGGGGATGACCCACCAGGGCGCGAAAGATGGGGAGGTTCTCCTCCAAAGTGGCGCCGCAGATGAAGAAGGTGCAGGGAAGAGATAATTCTTCGTGAAGTTTTTTAGCGGCTTCAAGAAAAAGAGCAGTGGAAACAGGATTTCTGGAAAACGCCTTTTTCCAGGGCCCCCTTATTTCCACATCATAGCCTATAAGAATCCTGGCCACTCTATTTGGTCACTCGGAACTCGTCACTCGTCATTCGAATGACCAATGACGGATGACGAATATTATTTCGGTTCCACCTCATCTACCTGAATGAGAAATACCCCGGGGAGGATGGTCTCTTTCACCTTTCCCTGGATGTAAACCTCCTGCCCCAAAAAGTCGTCCAACTTGAGTTTCTCAGCCTTGAGGAGATAGACGGCGATTTTGCCCTGCATCAATTTGTGGGTAGCCTGGGGATAAAAGGAAGATTCGAGTTTTTCTATGCGACCCGCGGCGGTATAGGTTTTCTGGGGAGCGCGGGCAGCGATTTCGGCATCTTCTTTCTTTTTTCTTTCTTCTATCTTGCGCAAGGCCTCCTGGAGGCGCTTGTCCGTGCGGGCTACTCTTTGCACTCTGGCCTGAAATCGTTGGTGCAAAGAGATAATCCTCAAGCGGGCGGCGGCGAGATATCTTAAGGAGGGGTTCTCCGAGCGCTTCGCCACATCCTGGTAAAGGAGAATAAGGTCGGAAAAATCCCACTGGTCTATGGGTTTTTGCATCTCGGCTTCATATAATTTTTCCGCCTGGGCGAAAATATCCGGCGTATCATCTGGAGGAGTAACTGGCGCTTTGGGCGCGGCCTTTTCCCTGTAATGAACATAATCGCTATGAATCCAGGCCGCCGCGCCCGCCGGAGGCTTAACTTTGTACCAACCCTCCACCTCATCAACGATTTCTATCTTGTCGCCTCTATTGACCTGGCCCAGGATATCAAAATCAGTGCCGCTGCCGGCGCGGATGTTTACCCGGTTGGCGGTGACCATACCCTGATTTTCCTCCCCGCGCTCCACGAAATCTGCGCTAATCCAGGAAAAGGTAGCCAAGGGCACCTCAATCCTCACCCAGCCAAATTCCTCGCCTAAGATTATTACCCCGTCGCCTTTATTTAACCTGGTAATAATGGAATAGTTGGTGCCGGGGCCCGAGCGCACATTTACCGTATCCCCTACAATTTCGCCGGCCAGGGGAAAAACGGGCGCCGGTGCCTCCTCGGCAACCTCCCCTTTCGTGGGTATTTCCTCCGCGGGTTCCTTTTTAGCGGGCTCGACTACTTCCTGCTCCTTCGCCTCGCTCGCGGGTGGGGGAGCCTCCTCAGCTGTAAGTGTTGCATTCTGGCAGCAAAGAAAAATAATAAGTATAGCGAAGATGCCCCCCTGCATTAAATAAGAATACCTTCTCATTCTTTCCCCCTCTCAGTCATTCGGCGTTTCAGCCACACGGCTATTTCGCTGCCTCGCTACTTCGCCGTCAGGCTGTTTCGCTGTCCGGCTGAATCGCTGATGCGCTGTTTCTCTATGTAATTATTAGCCCTATTTTGCTCTTTTGTCAACCAAAATCTGGTCATTCGTGCTTCGCATCCTGCCTGCCGGCCAGGGCTCGCTCGGACGGGCGAGTTTAAGAGGCACTTTCCCCTTGCCTCAATCTCGGCCTATATATAAAATCCCTTATTAGGCGAGTAACAGGAAAGGAGGTTAAAGGTGAGGGAAGGTAGAATAGGCATTTTGGTCTTTTTGGCTTTGGCAGTGGCTGTCCTTTTGGGGTTTTACTCAACCGGGGCCCGGACTGCCGAGCCACCAGAAGAAGAAGCCGAGGCCACGCACGGCCAGAAAGTGGTGGCTTTCGCGAAGAAAGGCCCTTTTAAGGCTGCTTACCCGGAAAATGCTCGCCTTATCGACCGGCTGGGCCGCATCTATTGCCTTTATGAAGAACTCGGGGTCTATAAAGAGCATCGCTGGGCCTTCAAGCCGCAGGGAGAGGAGCGTTACTATGTGGTGTTGGAAAATAAAAGTTTAGAGGAATTGGAGAAGGTGAGCGGGGACGGCCGTCTGGAGGTACGCATCTCGGGCACGCTAACACTCTATCGGGGCGTAAATTACTTACTGGTAACGCGAGTTTCTCCCAAGTGAATAAAGGTCTTTATATCCTGAAAATCCGGCTAAAGGAGGGACAGGAAATAGCCGTGGGGGCCCTGGGAAGTGCTTATTTCCCGTCTGGGCTTTATGTATATGTGGGTAGTGCTCAAAAAGGACTTAAGGCCAGGATAAAAAGGCATCTTGCCAGGCACAAGAGGCTATTCTGGCACATCGACTATCTTCTGGAAAAAGCGGAAGTAATAGGGATTGAGAGCCTCGCCGGATCCAAGGAGAAGGAGTGCGTCCTCAGCCAGAAGTTTTGTCATTCTGGCGGAAAGGTAGTGATGAAAGGCTTCGGGGCTTCGGATTGCTCCTGCCCCACACATCTATATTATTTGGGTCATCCGTCATCCGAATGACGAGTGACGGATGACTGCGCTAATCCAGTATTAGAGAAAATTCAAAAATATCCTTGACAATTGTGGCTTTGCAGGCCTATACTAAAGAAACCAGAGATACTCTTCACTGGGATGAGCGAGGTTTGTAAAGAAGTGGAAAGTCCGACTTTATATTTCCGTTGTCGCGATTAGAAAAGGAGGCTGGGATGGAAACGAGGTCGGAGAGGTTATTTCTCGAGCCTCGGGGTGATGTGACCATAGTAAGTTTTATGGACAAAAAAATCCTCGATGAGGCCAATATTCAGGAAATAGGCGATGAACTGGTGCAGTTGGTGACCAAAGACCATCGCATTAAACTCTTGCTTAACTTTGAGAATGTGGAATATCTCTCCAGCGCCGCGCTGGGAAAACTCATCTCTTTGCATAAACGGGTCCGGGAGCAGAATGGGGAACTAAAACTCTGTAGCATCCGCCCGGAGATTTATGAAGTATTTAAAATTACTAAACTTAATCTACTCTTCGAAATATATGATGACGAGGAACTGGCCCTGAAGACCTTCAAAGGCTCTGGTTGACACATCTGACCTCCGACGGCCCCTCTGGGTCGCCCGGATGGTGCGGCCGAACTTTTTAAGGAAAGAACGATGAATTCCGTAAAAATAGAAATTCCCAGCGAACCTGCGGCAAAACTCACAGTGGAAAAGGCCCTCCTGGAGGCCCTCCAAAAACATTCCTATGCTGAAAAGGACATCTTCGCCGTGAGATTGGCTACCGAGGAAGCCGTGGTAAACGCCATCCGGCACGGCAATAAGTTGGACTCCCAAAAAAAAGTGGTGGTGAATTTCAGTGTTACCGATGGAAGAGTGACCGTGGTTGTTTGCGACCAGGGAGAAGGCTTCGACCCGGCCGGTGTCCCCGACCCTACCGACCCACGCTTTCTGGAAGCGCCCTCGGGCCGGGGCTTGATGCTTATGCGCGCCTATATGGATGAAGTCATATTTAACGAAGAAGGCAACGAAGTTACTATGATTAAGACCCGCAGCAAATAAATTCTCTCCCCTTTCCCATCCCTTCTGTTTTTTGCCTTATAATGCTCTTTGGGTTAAGGTAGGTCTTGTCATTGGTCATCCCAAACTCGTCATCCCTGTGACGAGTTGCGGCAAAATTGGCCTTGTCATACCCAAGTTTGCGCAGTAAAATAAAGCAGTAAATTCCGTATTTCAGTGGTTCAGAGGTCGTTTTATGACCCCGATGATGCGGCAGTATCGGCAGATTAAAAAAGAGCATAAAGACGCTATCCTCTTCTTCCGGCTGGGCGATTTTTATGAGATGTTTTATGAGGATGCCAAGGTGGCCTCGCGTATCCTGGGCCTCGCCCTCACCCAGCGTGGGGGCGCACCTATGGCCGGCATCCCTTACCACGCCGCCAGCACCTACCTCAGGAAATTCATTAAGGCCGGCTACCGAATAGCCATATGTGAACAAGTGGAAGACCCCAAACTGGCCCAGGGCATAGTCAAGCGTGAGGTCACCCGCATCATCACCCCGGGAACCGTGATAGACGAAGGCGTTCTGGAGGAAAGGGAAAACAACTTTCTCGTGGCCCTTTTGCCTCCCCAAAAAGCAGGCGGCGAAGCCGGGAAGGATGGAGTATATGGCCTGGCGTGGGCTGACCTTACCACCGGGGATTTTGTGGCCCGAGACCTAAAGGGCGAAGAGATTCTGGATGAACTTACGCGGCTGGCTCCGGCAGAATGTCTGGTGCCGGAAAAGGCCTTAAAGGAGGAGCGCGAAAGGTTTTTGGCGCTGGGCCGGGAGATATCTTGCCCCTTTACCGCGGTTCCGGATTGGGCCTTTGAGCGCCGAGGAGCCGATGAACTTCTAAGAGAGCATTTCCAGGTGGCTTCGCTGGATGGCTTCGGCTGTAGCGACCTCGGCCCGGCACTCGGAAGTGCCGGGGCCATTATCCATTATCTAAAAGAGACCCAGAAGACCACTCTATCCCATATAAACCGCATAAGACCGTATAGGAGCACTTCTTATCTGGTCTTGGATAGGTCCAGCCAAAGGAGTCTTGAACTCTGTCGGACTCTCCATAGCGGAGAGCGGGAAGGTTCGCTTCTTTCTATCCTTGACCGCACCATAACCCCTATGGGGGCAAGGACCCTCAAAGGGTGGCTCCTTTTACCCTTAAGAGATGCCTCTGCCATTGAGGAGCGCGCCTCTGCGGTGGAGGAATTCGTGAAAGAAAGCGCCCTCAGGAAAAGAGTAAGAACCCTCCTGGAGCGCGTTTATGATATTGAGCGAATTACCTCCAGGATAAGTTCCCGTCGGGCGGGCCCTCGCCATCTGCTTTCCCTTGCCGGGTCCCTGAGCCAACTGCCTCAGATTAAGGCCTTATTAGGCGAATGCAACTCCAAACTGCTAATGCGCTTTGGTGAGGAACTGGAGGTAATGGAAGATATTCGCTCGCTTCTTGAGCGCGCCATTCATCCGGCCTCGCCCACAACTCTTACCGAGGGGGGCATTATCTGCCAGGGATACAACGAGGAACTTGACCGCCTGCGGGCACTTAAGGACGAAGGCCAGAAATGGCTGGCCCGCTTCCAGGCCCAGGAGATAAAACGCACTCACATCCCTTCTCTCAAAGTGGGTTTCAACAAGGTTTTCGGCTACTACCTTGAAGTTACCAATGCGCATAAGGACAAAGTCCCCTCGGACTATGTGCGTAAACAGACGCTAAAAAATGCCGAACGCTACATAACCGCCGAACTCAAATCACACGAATCGGAGGTTCTTTCTGCAGATGACAGAATAAAGGAACTGGAATACGAAATCTTTGTTGAAGTGCGCGAAATCGTGGCCAAATCCACCCGGCGGCTGCAAGAGACAGCCCACATCATCGCCCAGATCGATTTGCTGGCGTCTCTGGCTCAGGTGGCCGAGGAAAACGGCTATACCAGGCCCATAGTGGACGATTCACTCAAATTGGAAATCACCGACGGGCGCCATCCCGTGCTGGAGAAGACCCTCCTGGACGAGCGCTTCGTGCCTAATGACACGGGTCTCGATGGCCAAGCAACCCATATGGCCATAGTTACCGGGCCCAATATGGCTGGAAAATCCACCTATATACGGCAGGTGGCGCTAATCGTGTTGATGGCCCAGATGGGCAGTTTCGTCCCGGCCAAGCGGGCAGAGATAGGGGTGGTGGATAGGATATTTACCCGCCTGGGGGCAGCGGATGAACTCTATCGGGGCAAAAGCACCTTTTTGGTGGAAATGAACGAGGCCGCTAATATCCTCAACAACGCCACCTCAAGAAGCCTGGTTATACTGGATGAGGTGGGCCGGGGCACTTCCACCTTTGACGGACTTTCCATCGCCTGGGCGGTGAGCGAATACCTCACCCGGCACATCCGTCCCCGCACGCTCTTCGCCACCCATTATCACGAACTTACCGAACTGGCGCTGGTTCTCTCCGGAGTGAAGAATTTCAATATGGCCGTGCGCGAATGGGGCGATGAGGTGATATTCCTCTATAAGGTCGTCGAAGGGGCTACGGACAAAAGTTACGGTATCCAGGTGGCTCGCCTGGCCGGCATACCCAGGGAGGTCATCGAACGGGCAAAGGTCATCCTGAATAATCTGGAGACGGAAGCAGTGAATTCTTCCGGGCTTCCTAAATTCGCCCCGGAAGGAGAAAAGGGCAAGCCGGCGCAATTGGACTTGTTCGCAAGGGTTCCTCCGCTCCTTGAAGAAATGCGTAGCATCGACACCGATAAGATGACCCCCCTCGAGGCCTTACTCAAACTTAAAGAACTAAAAGAGAAGGCTGAATAATCCTCACCCATCGGACATCCGACAAGGGACTTTAATGAAGCCTCTCATTGGCATAAACTGCGAGTTCAGAGTGAAGGAAGAGCGTCCACTCTTTTCACCTCCGGCCTACGCCCGGGCGGTAAGTCTTGCCGGAGGACTTCCGGTGCTTTTGCCCATTATAAAAGATGAAAAGGATGTGCGCGCCCTTATATCTCGTCTTGACGGGCTGGTTTTAAGCGGCGGTCGCGACCTGGACCCCAGTATCTATGGCGACAAAAAGCACCCAGAGGTGCGGCTGGAGGAACCCGAACGCGCCCATTTTGATATTATGCTCACTAAAGCAGCCATCCGGGAGGCGCTGCCTATTCTTGCCATTTGCTACGGGGCACAACTTGTGAATGTAGTACTCGGTGGCACCCTCATCCAGCACATCCCGGACGAAGTTCCCAAGGCCTTAATGCATCAGAAGAAGAGAGGCGATACCTTCCACTCGGTTAAACTGGTATCTCAGAGTAAGTTGGCCGGGATTATCGGAAAAGGTGAGATAGAGGTAAATTCCAGCCATCATCAGGCCGTCGGCCGACCCGGCAAGGGCCTGGTGATTTCGGCAAAAGCCCCTGACGGCGTGATTGAGGCATTGGAAGGGGAGGAATTCTTAATCGCTGTGCAATGGCATCCGGAACGGCTGACCCAACGCTATGAACACCTGGCACTTTTCAAGGCTCTTATTGAAAAAGCGAGAGAGCGAAGCGGCCAGGCGGCCCGTACGGGCTGAATTGCTTATGTTATCACCTCCACCCGCTCATCGGTGATATAATCCTTCAATTCCTTCCAGGAGAAGTCGCGGCTGACGGTGCGGAAGTCCTCGTCTACCACCTTGCGGCTTTGCTCGAATTTAATGCCATTTTCCTTCAAAATCGCTTTCCAGGCATCGTGGCGGATATCTTTCGCCTTATCAGAACCGCCACCTGTGCGGGCACCAGGGAAACGCCTGAAATATGAGCGGCTGTAAAGCTTGAAGTTTTCCCGGGCCGCCGGGGGGATGGTTTCGGTGATCTGGCGGAAAAATGCGTCAGAGGCAGTTGAGCCAATTATGACCGTATCGTAATTTTTGGCCAGGTCCCCGCAGGCCCCGGGATTAAGTCTCTCCCTCACGGCTCCACCTACGGTCTCCTTTATGCGCAGGGGCTTTGTCGAGGGTAAGATGGCAATCGTGGCCATAATCTACTCCTTTCGGAAGTAGTGGGAAGTCAGAGGTCAGGAGTCGGGCGACTGACTTCTGGTTAGTTCCATCTCTTCCAGTGTTTTCTGGCGCAACTTTTTATATTCGGCTTCGGTCACAACCTTTTTTTTGCGCATCTCGGCAAGTTCTTCCAGGGTATAAGCGGAACTGTTGCGGGGACTTTCCCGGGTAAGTCTCCTCCACCAGGAAGTAAAGATGACGAAAAAAAGTATTAGAAGGAGAAAGAGCCCCAAAAGAAGCGCCATATAGATGATAAGTTTGTCCCAGGTTTTGTCTGCCCACCGGGTCGCCACGCGGTAGCCTGGCCGGCTTTCGACGGCCAAACTTATAAAGGTTTCCAATCTTAAGTTCATTTCTTCCCACCAGGAACATCTGCGCATTTTTGAAACTCATTTGGGATTTAACACAAAAAGAGCCTTTTTGTCAATAGTTTTATCTGGCAGCCTTCTCGTCATTCGTCATCCGAGTTGCGAGTGCCGAAAGCCGAGTTACGAATTTTTGCTTGACTTTCTGCGTATTCAGCGTGTATAATTTTCGAGCACGCGGGCGTAATTCAGTTGGTAGAATGCCAGGTTGCCAATCTGGTCGTCGTGGGTTCGAATCCCATCGCCCGCTCATATTTTAGCGATAGAGTAAGACAGCCGTAGCAATGAATGGGGCACAATATGCAGGTAGAAGTAGAGGAATTGGGGCCTTGTAAGAAACTGCTCAAAGTGGAAGTTCCGGCCCAGCGCATAAAGGAGACTCTGGACAAGCAGTATGGCGAACTTGCCCCCAAGGCAACGGTGCCGGGATTTCGCCAGGGAAAGGCCCCCCGCAGACTCCTGGAACTTCGTTTCGGAGAGCAGGTGTTAGATGAGGTTAAAGAAAGCCTCATCGCCGAGAGTTCCCAGGAAGCCCTGGAAAAAGAAGGTCTCAAGCCCTTAACCGAACCTAAGGTAGATAATGTCCAGTTTGACCAGGATAAGGTTCTCTCTTTCGAACTGACTGTTGAGACCCGCCCGGTTTTCTCTCTGGAGCCTGAAGATTACAAGGGCATATCTCTTAAAAAGCCCAAAAGTGAGGTTACCGATGAGGATGTATCCCGGGTTCTTGAAGACTTCCGAAATTCAAATGCCACTCTGGACACGGTGAGTGAGGGTGGGGCGAAGAAGCGCGACCTGGTGATTGCCGATGTTAAACTTTCCTCGCCGTCCCCCATATGGACCCCGTCGGGAGCCGGGGGGGAAGAGATAGCGAGTTATGAAAATACGCTGCTTTCCACGGAGGAAGATAGACTGCCCGAGTGCGCGGCGCCGGGGTTAAGCGAGGCGTTGCTTGGCGCTACGGCCGGTGAAGTGCGCGCTCTGGAGATAACCCTGGATGATAAATTCCCCAAAGAAGAGCATAGAGGCAAAAAGGCGCGGGTGGAGTTAAAAGTAAATGAGGTCAAGCGCATACGCCTTCCGGAACCGGGTGATGAATTGGCCCAGGCGGCGGGCTATAAGACGCTTGCGGATATGAAGGAGGCCATCCGGGCCGGTATCAAGCGCTCCAAAGAGAATCTGGCTCAGGAAATGCTGAAGTCCGCTCTGGCCGATACCCTTCTTTCCAAGGTGGATTTTGAAATCCCTCAGGATATAGCCGAGTCGATGGGCCAGGATATTCTGAAAAGGCGCCAGATTTATCTGCAGTATCGCGGCGTGCCGCAGGAGGAAATTGCAAAGGCCGAAGAGGAACTTTCCACGCGCTCCCGGGAGGAGGCCGCCAAGTCTCTCAAACTTTATCTTCTTTATGAGCATATTGCGGATAAGGAAAAGATTTTCGCCACAGAACAGGATGTAGAAGAGCGCATTGAGGCTTTGGCCACAGCGCGACAGGTTACTGCGGCCAGGGTGCGAGACTATATCCAGCAGCAGAATCTACTCCCTCAACTTAGAAGCCAGATTCGAGAGGAAAAGATCATTGCATTTCTCCTGAATGAGGCTCAGGTGGAGGAGGTTTCACCCGACGAGGCCGCAGCTGCACAGGCAAAGCAGAGTTCGAAAGAAGAAAAAGAGCGTCGGCCTTCGGCTGACGAAAAAAAGGATGCCCCATCAGGGGCAAGCGAGGATTAAAATGGCTATGCTCGTTCCCATAGTAATTGAGAAGACAGGCCGCGGGGAGAGGGCCTATGATATTTACAGCCGACTACTCAAGGAACGCATCATCTTCATCGGCGGGCCCATAAGTGATGCGGTGAGCAATCTGGTAATCGCCCAGATGCTCTTTCTGCAGAGCGAGGCCAAAGACCAGGATATATCCATCTACATTAATTCCCCGGGCGGCCTGGTAACTGCGGGTCTGGCGATATACGACACGATGCAGCATGTGGAATGCGACATCTCCACCTTTGGGGTGGGGATGGCGGCGAGTATGGCTGCGGTGCTTCTGGCGGCGGGGGGCAAGGGCAAGCGTTTTATGTTGCCCAATGCGCGGGTGATGATTCATCAGCCCTGGGGCGGGGCTCAGGGCTCGGCCAGCGACATCTCCATCGCTGCCGAGGAAATCCTCACGCATAAGAAGAAGATTCACCAGATTCTGGTCAATCATACAAACCAGCCCCTGGAAAGAATAGAGAGGGATACCGACCGCGAGTTCTATATGAGTAGCGAGGATGCCAAAGAATACGGCATCGTGGACGAGGTGCTTTACGGCCCTAAAAGGGAATGACCACTTCACTCGAGACGTCTGACATCGGATGTCCAACTTCATAAGGGGAGAAAGGTGCGCAAAGAGTCGCTGGAATTCCTTCGGAAACTGATGGAGACCCCCAGTCCCTCGGGGTTCGAGGAGCGGGTTCAGGAGGTGGTGGCCCGTTATATGCGCCAATACTGTGATGAGGTGAAAACGGATGTCCACGGCAACTGCATCGGGGTAAAGAACCCGGACAAGCGCTTCCGGGTTATGCTGGCCGGCCACTGCGATGAAGTGGGAATGATGGTTAAACATATCACCCCTGAAGGATACATCTATTTTGCCAATATCGGTGGAGTGGATGCGAGTCTTGTTCCCAGTCAAAGGGTGCTCATACACGGCAAGAAAGGTGCGACCCGCGGCGTTGTGGGCAAGAAGGCCATTCATCTAATGGAGGCCGAGGAAAAAAAGAAGGTCCCTAAACTCCACGAACTATGGATAGATATCGGTGCCGAGTCCAGAGAAGATGCCCTTAAGGTAATCTCCATCGGCGACCCCATCACCTTTGATGCCCCCTTCACCCCGCTTCTGGGGGATCTGGCTGCAGGACACGGATTTGATGACAAGGTGGGAAGTTTCGTGGTGGCCGAGACTATGCGCCTTTTGGCCAGGAAGAAAGTGAGCGTGGGTGTTTACGGCGTTTCTACGGTGCAGGAAGAACTGGGTCTGCGCGGCGCTCAGACCAGCGCCTTCGGTATAGACCCCCAGGTGGGCATCGCCGTGGATGTGGGCTTCGCCTCGGACTATCCGGACGCAAACAAAAAGCAACTGGGCGAGGTAAAAGTGGGTAGCGGCCCCATTCTTCATAAAGGCGCCAACATAAATCGCGTCCTGGGCGAACTGGTTTTTGATGTAGCCAGGAAAAAGCGCATCCCCTATCAGGTTAGCGGAGAACCGGGCAGGACGGGCACCGATGCCGCTGCCATACAGGTCACCCGCGCCGGCGTGGCCACCGCCCTGGTCAGTATCCCCAACCGCTATATGCATACCACGGTGGAAGTGGTCTCCCTGGCTGACCTGGAGAATGCTGCCCGGCTTCTGACCTTCACCATAGAGGGTCTGTCGCCCCGCATGGATTTTCGGCCTTAAACGTCTGCCGTCTGCCGTCCGACTTCCGACTTGGGACGGAAATATGTATTTATTGCTCGTGGTAGGTATCATCCTGGGTCTAAGTTACATCCCCTCTCAGCCGGGTGCTCATTTTTCTCCCTCCTCTTCTATAATATTAGTGGCTTTCTTGACCTTAATTTATGCATATCTGGGCATAGCAGTAATCAGGGTTTTTCTTGCTCGGCCGCGGGACTCGGGTCCCCATCCTGCGTATATGGCCCGACTCCCCCTGTTGGACGCAAGGCGTCTGACAGGGCGCCTCTTGCGATTTCTCTTATTTTACCGGGGGCTTCTTCTGGGTCTTTACGCCTTTGAAATCTACGGCCTCAAGTGGTCGTATTTAGTGAACGAATATTGGGGGCTAAAAAACTGGGTGCTTTTGGACGAAATACTAATCCTTTCGCCTTTTTTGCTCAAGATGATGATTTCCTTTGTAGCGAGTTTCCCGGTGGATAGACTCTTGCGCGGGTCGGCCTGGGGGCTTAAGGAATACATCAGTTTTCAGGTTCGCACGGTTCTTCTGGTCGTACTTCTGCCGCTTCTTATCCTTTTAAGCGTTTATGACCTTTTGAGCATCATTGCGTCTTCCCCGGGGAGCCAGTCAATAGCCGCGCCCTTAGCCTGGGTAGTAATCCCTTTTGTGGTTATATGCATTTATCTATTTGCCCCGCTTGCGCTTAAAAGTCTTTGGCGGGCGAAAGCATTGCCCGAGGGCCCCCTGAGAGTGCGGCTGGAGGAAACCGCCAGGAGAGTGAACTTCGGGTATGCCGGACTGCTTATCTGGCCCACTTTCGGCGGCCACATCCTCACCGCCTGCGTGGCCGGACTTCTTTCTCGGTTTCGCTATGTCCTTTTCACTGATGACCTTTTGGCAAGCCTTTCTCCGGAGGAGGTGGAGGCGGTCCTGGCTCACGAAATGGGCCACATAAAAAAGCATCACTTCCGCTTTTACCTCCTTTTCGCCGGTGTCTTCATCATCCTTTTGCTCCTCCTTGATGTCTTTCTTTCTTTTTTGACTGATTTCTTGAGTATGGGCAACAAGATAACCGAGGCCGTCGCATTAGCGGTCTTGGGTGTGGCCTTTCTTTTTTACTGGGGACTTCTTTTTGGCTACATCTCCCGCCGCCTGGAACGCCAGGCCGACCTTTATGGAGCAAATGTGGCTGGTTCGGCGGCGCTGGTAAGCGCCCTGGAGAAACTCGCGTTTTTCTCGGGCCGCACCACGCGACACTTTTCGTGGCGTCATTTCAGCATAGGCCAGCGCATAGATTTCCTCAACCGCGCCCAGGAAGACCCCGAAGTTGAGCACAAATTCCTGCGCCACTTGCGGCGCTTAATCCTTGGCATCCTCCTTTCTTTTTTCATAGGCCTTTTCATTATTATTTTGCTCGTCTTGTTTGTGTGGTGAGACTCCTGGGAGTATACACGAAATTTTTTGAGTTCCAGGAAGGAGAGAAAAAGAAATGGCTAAGTTAGTCGCTCGCCCTGGTAGGTCCAAGGCCTCAAACCGGGCTCGTCGCATTGTCTTCCCGGAAAAAGGTGTGGTCAAGGTAGAAGATTTTGAACTCGGAGGCCCGGGGCCGCGGCAAATACTCGTCCGGACCATTTCATCCCTCATATCTGTAGGAACCGAACTGGTCGACTTACACGCCAAACGCCTGAGCGGGAAGCGGTACCCTTCTTACCCCGGCTATGCCAATGTTTCGGAAATCATAGAAGTGGGGGAGGAAGTGGAAGGTTTCTCTGCCGGCGAGCGGGTATATTCTCAAGCCACCCACGCCACTCATTGCCTGCTGGATGTGGAAAAAGATATGGTTCTTAAGGTGCCCGAGGCGGTGCCTTCTTCCCACGCTACTTTCACTACCATAGCGGCGGTGGCCTTATACGGTGTGCGGGAGGCAGGATTGACTTTGGGTGAATCCGTAGCCATCTTCGGCCAGGGCCTGGTGGGTGCGCTTTCCTTGCAATTCGCCAAACTTGCAGGTGCAGAGCCTCTAATCGCCATAGACCTGGTAGATGCCAAACTGGCACTCGCCCGCCAGATGGGCGCAACCCATATCATTAATCCCCAAAAAGAAAACCTTGAAGAGGCGGTCCGGGAGGCCACTAAGGGCAAAGGCGCCCGCGTGGTAATTGAGGCCGCAGGCAATCCCAAAACCATCCCTGAAGCCTTCAAGATTGCCTCCCAGCGGGGTCGGATTGTGGTAATAGGGGGGCTGCACGGCCTCATTTCCTTGGATTTATTTACCGAATTTCAACTCAAGGAACTCACTATGCTGGGGCGTCATCAGCCGCGCTGTCCGAGGGAGGAAACTCCTCTAACGCCTTTCACGCAAATCTTCAACCGGGAACTCATCCTGAATTATCTTGAGACGGGCCGGCTCAAAGTGAAAGAACTCATCTCCCTGGAAGCCCCTTACAGGGAAGCCCCGGAAATTTACCGGCGCCTCTCAGAGCCCGGCTCGGAATTGGTAGGAGTAGTTTTGAATTACGTCTAACGTCGGACGTCGGACGTGCGACATATTGCGAGGAGTTCCTGGTAGAGCCGGCCGATGCGCTCCACCATCACTTGGGCCCGAAATCTTTCGGTGAAGAGGCTGCGGCCACGCTCGCCCATTTTCCTGGCCTCATCCGGTTGGCTCAATGCCTCCACTGTGGCCCGAGTGAGTTCATCAACCGATTTGGGCGGAATGAGCCAGCCCGTTTTGCCCGGAAAGACCACCTCCCGGGCCCCATCTACATCGTAAGATATGACCGGCTTGCCTGAAATCAGTGCCTGAGGCAGCACTCGGGCCAGGCCTTCTCTCAGGCTTGCGTGCACCACCACATCCATAGCCTTGAGGAAAACCGGGATTTTCTTCGGCTCCACCAGGCCAGCAAAAACGACATTCTCGGCGAAGCCTTTCTCCCGGGCTTCTTTTTCCAACGCCTCTCTCAATATCCCATCGCCTACAAAAAGAAACCGAACTTGGGGGAATTTTGCCAGGACTTGCGGGATGGCCTGAAGTACATACTCATAGCCTTTGAGCGGGAAAAGACGGGCAATCTTTCCCACCACCGGCACATTTAGCGGAATGCCCAAATCTTGGCGCACCTTTTGGCCTTCATCGGATTCCTTTAGAAATTCCTCCACCTCCATCCCGCTATAGATGGTGATGAATTTTTCTGGAGGAGCGACAGCCGCCGCTACGGCCTGGTCGCGCATAGCATCGGCCACGCAGATGAGTTTATCCGTCCACCTGGCGGCCATTTTCTCCAGAGTAATAAATGTCCGGTTTGAAAGCCGGCCTTGATAGGGGTGAAAGGGGAGGCCGTGGATGGTGTGGATAATGACCGGGACTTTTAACAGGTGCGCCGCCAGACGGCCCAGGATGCCGGCCTTGGAGGAATGGGTGTGGACAATCTCCGGGCGCATTCTGTGGATGAGCAGCAAAAGTTTGATGAGGGTGAGCAAATCCCGCCAGGGATTTATCTCTCTCCGCATTTCATCTATGATGAAAAGCCGAAGGCCGCCTTGCCGGGCCCTATTTATGAGTTCCCCTTCGGGCCCGATAGCCGGTCCCGTGGCTAAGGCCACTTCCCATTTGGGCGAGCGGTGAAGACCTTCCACGGTGAAAAGGGTATTCTCCTGCGCCCCACCCAGAATAAAACGGGTAATAATGTGAAGAACCTTTATGGGCGGCTCCGGATTTTTACTTACACTTGGTTTTCTGTTCATTCTTCCGTTGGACTTTGAGCGTCGGACTTCGAACATCTAATAAAGTACCCTCTCCAGAAAAAGCCCCTGCGGCGGCGCGGTGGGGCCGGCGAGCGAGCGGTCTTTACTATCCAGTATCTTTTTTGCCCTGGCCGGCTCTATCTTCCCCCGGCCCACCTCCATAAGCGTGCCCACGATGGCACGCACCATATTATAGAGAAAGCCCGAGCCCTCTATGGTGATGGAGAGTTTTTGCCCGCGGCGCTTAATGTTTATCTGGCGTATCTCGCGCACCGAAGTTACGGCAGAAGAGCCGGAGGTGCGAAAGGCGCGGAAATCGTGCCTGCCGAGGAGGAAACGGCTGGCCCGGCGCATCTTTCGTTCGCTCAGTTTATGTTTTGAGTAGTAGGCGAAATCCCGAAATAGTGCGGGCCGCGCAGGTCCGTCATAAATGTGGTAAGAATAGACCTTGCCCCGGGCGCTTTTTCGCGCATTAAAATCAAGGGGGGCCTCTTCGGCTTTCTTGGCCGCGATGTCCCTGGGCAGATGAGCATTAATGGCGTGGAGTAAGGCCTCCAGAGAGAGTCTGGATGAGGTCTTGAAATTGGCCACCTGGGCGCGGGCGTGGACGCCGGCATCGGTTCTTCCGGCTCCGTAAAGGATAGATTTCTTGTCGGTAACTTTCTTTATGGCGTCTTCAAGGTGCTCCTGGATGCTGGGGGCATTTTTCTGGCGCTGCCAGCCGTGGTATCTCGTGCCCTGATATTCAAGAGTAAGTTTTATATTGCGCATTTACTCGTTACTCGGGACTCGCCATCCGAGTGACTGATGACGAATGACCCCTGCCTGCCGGCAGGCAGGGATGACGGATGACCATTAAAGGAGCAGTTCGGCAATCTGGATGGCGTTGGTGGCAGCGCCCTTGCGCAGATTATCGCTCACTATCCAGAGGTTCAAACCGCAAGGGACGGACTCGTCTTCCCGAATGCGGCCCACAAAGGTCTCATCTTTATCCGTAGCGAAAGCGGGCATCGGATAAATCTGGCGCGCCGGGTCATCCTGCACCACAATCCCCGGGGTCTCGGAAAGCAACTGCTTGGTTTCTTCTACAGTGAGTTTCTTCTCCGTTTCTATATTTACGGATGCGCTATGACCCCGCAGTACGGGCACGCGCACATTGGTTGCGGTAATGCGCAGGGAATCATCCTCCAGGATCTTCCTCGTCTCATCCACTAACTTCATCTCTTCAGTGGTGTAAAGATTGGCCCCGAAGGCATTCTCCTGCGGGATTTGTGGAATGAGATTGAAAGCGATTTGGTGAGGGAAGATTTGCCGCTGGTATTCTTCATCCTCGAGCACAGCCCGGGTCTCCTGGCGCAGTTCATCCATAGCCTGCAAACTCACCCCGGATACTGATTGAAAGGTGGTAACCACCATCCGCTTTATCCGGGCGGCATCGTGCAGCGGCTTTATCACCTGCACCACCTCTATGGTGGAACAATTGGGATTAGCGATGATGCCTTTGTGGCGGGAGACCGCGTGGGCGTTCACCTCCGGCACTACCAGAGGCACCTCGGGGTCCATCCTGAAGGCGCTGGAATTATCAATGACGATGGCGCCGTTTTTTGCGGCTATAGGGGCAAATAGTTTTGAGGCCTGGGCAGGAATGGAGAAAAGGGCAATCTCAATATCGCCTTTATCAAAAGATGACTCATTAAGCACTTGGGCCCGGAAACTTTCGCCCTTGAACTGGATTTTCTTTCCGTGAGAGCGCTCGGAGGAGAAAAAACTTATCTTTTTTAGCGGAAAGTTTCTCTCTTTCAGGACCTGGCGCATTACAATGCCCACTGCGCCGGTGGCGCCAACTACAGCCACATTTTTCATTATCTTCTCCTCATAAGAAAGCACAACCGATAGACAGCCAGGCCGCCAGGCTGGCAGTAGTATCGTCTAAATATCCTAACAAAAATTTGTTTCAAGTCAAACCAAAAAAGGTCTGACGCCGACAGCAGAAGTTGGACATACATCTAAATTGCTTGACAGATATTCGTTCTGGTCTAAAATAGAAGGGGCAAAAAGGGAGCCTCCTTATACGGCTTGGAGGTTGAAATAAAGATGGCTAAAAAAGTAGTAGTGGCGATGAGCGGCGGGGTGGATTCATCCGTAGCCGCTTACAGGCTCGCAGAGGCCGGCTTTGAGGTCATCGGGGTCTTTATGCGCACCGGCATCTTCGCCCGGGATAAAGAAACCGGCGTAAAGCGATGCTGCAGCGCTAATGATGCCCGTGATGCCCGCAGTGTGGCCGAAGCGCTCAAAATCCGCTTTTTTGTCCAGAACTTCGAGCGCGATTTTGACATGCTTATAGATTATTTTTGCCGAGAGTATTCCAGCGGGCGCACGCCCAACCCTTGCATTATCTGCAACCAGCGTCTGAAATTCGGCCGCCTTCTCCATTTTGCCCGGAGCCTCAAGGCCGAATATGTGGCCACCGGCCATTATGCGCGGGTCGAAAAAAATAATGGTCGTTTCCTCTTAAAGCGAGGTTCAGACCCGGATAAGGACCAGGCCTATGTCCTCTTTTCCCTTTCCCAGGAGCAACTTTCCCGGGCCATCTTCCCGGTGGGCCAGATGAGGAAAAGCGAGGTACGCCAGATTGCCCAGAAACTGGGCCTGAAGACCAAAGACAAGCCGGAGAGCCAGGAGATATGTTTTGTGCCTGAAGATGATTATCGCACGCTCCTGAAAGAACGCCGGGGCAGCCGAATTCGTCCCGGCAAGATAGTAGACCTCTCCGGCCGCATCCTGGGCGAGCATCCGGGAATAGAATTTTTCACCACGGGGCAGCGCCATGGTCTGGGCATAGCCGAAGGTCAGCCCCTTTATGTGGTGGCCATTGATAAAGAAAAAGATTTGGTGATAGTGGGTGGTGAAAGCGACCTTTATCAAACTACTTGTTCAGTCTCGGATGTGAACTGGGTTGCTTTTAGCGAGCCTCCCGCAAGATTCGAAGCGCAGGTCAAAATAAGATACGCTCATAAGGCCGCTCCCGCCGTCGTTACTCCCCTGGCCGGGCAAGCGGAAACCGGCAGCGCGGCCAGGGTAGAATTTGCCCGGCCTCAGCGAGCCATCACCCCGGGCCAGGCCGCGGTATTTTATTCAGGAGAAGTTGTCCTGGGCGGTGGGTGGATAGAGAAAGTCTTTGACAACAAAGGAGATTCCAGTGGCAAGCATTAATTGGTTGAGGAAAGTCTGGGCCGACGGCCCGTGCGGGTCACCCATACGGGACGCCCGTATGGGCGGCAGGCACAATGCCTTTACCGATTTGGTGAAATGGCAGGGCCGATATTTTCTTACTTTCAGAAATGGCACCAGCCACGGCTCTATGGACGGCTGCATCTTAATAATTTCGTCCGAGGATTTGGAGAATTGGAAGCTGGAGGCCGAGATTTCCACTGCCGGGGATGACCGCGACCCCAAATTTTTGCTTACTTCCGAGCAACTCTTTCTTTTCTTCCCCTCCCGCACCAGCGCTACTCCTCGCCGGGGAGGGACGCTTGTTTCGTTTTCAACTGATGGCCGCAATTGGAGCGAGCCCCAAAAGGCATTTACTGATAATTTCACCTTCTGGCGGGCCAAGGAGTTTCAGGGCCTTTATTATCTGGCAGCCTACTATTATACGGGGCCGGTTCTTGAAGAGCGTCGGGTGGAACTACTGAAGTCTCAAGATGCTCTAAGTTGGGAGTCGGTTTCCACCATTCATAGCGACGGCTCAAGCGAGACCGCCCTTTTATTCTTTCCCGATGGCAGGCTTTTGGCGGTGGTCAGGCGAAAAGAAAAACCAGCCGCCCTGGCCAAATCCAGAGCGCCTTTTAAAGACTGGGAAATCTCCGACCTCAATGCTCCGCTGCACGGGCCGGCAATAATTGAAATGGGCGGTAAGATTTACGCTGCGGGCAGGAAACACCTAAAAGAAGCCGGTCCCCTGGGGCGAGCCCAAACCGCCCTTTATGTCTTAGAGGACGAAGAGCTCGTGGAAATTCTCACCCTCCCCTCCGGCGGCGACACCTCTTATCCCGGTTTTTTGCCCCTCGCAAAGAATAGACTTTTAATGAGTTATTACTCCTCTCACGAGGGTCCAACCAGCATCTATCTGGCCGAGCTGAAAGTGCCTTAAGGAGAAGCCTATGGCCCGCAGGATGGATTTTGAGATTTATTTGGTGCCGCGTCTGGTTATGGGAAAGCCTTACGGTCCGGATGAACTCCTGGAACTGGAAGACGCCGCGGGTATTGAGCGCGCCATAATAATGCCCCCGCCCGATGCACGGCCGCAGAACCAGTGGCTGGTGGAGACCATCGCCGGCTACGAGCGGCTCATCGGCTGCGCCTGCATAAATCCTAAACTCGGCAATGAGGCTGCCGAAGAGATGGAACGAGTCATAAACCAATGGCACCTTTCGGCCATCAAACTTCAGCCCACATTTCACGGGTATATTATTCACGATAAAATCGTGCATCCGGTGATGGAAAAGGCCGCCGAGGCCAAATTACTGGTGCTCATCCATTCGGGGACTTACGGCTGTTATCCTCTGGAGATCGGGCTTCTTGCCGAGGCCTTTCCTGATGTGCCCATAATAATGGACCATATGGGCCATCGCTTCCGTGTGGGAGAGGCCATAGAGGTGGCCAAACGCCGGGAAAATGTATATCTGGGGACTACGGTGGTAAATGGCGAGCCATACTTTATATATCAGGCGGTGAAAGAGGTGGGTGCGGAAAGGGTTATTTTCGGGTCAAATGCTCCGGGAACCTGGCCGGACTTGTGTGTGGAGAATATTAAGCGTATCGGCTTGAAGCCTGAGCAAGAGGATTTGATTTTGGGCGAGAACCTGGCCCGGCTTCTAAGCGATGTTTAACGATAAACGTTCAACTTTTAACGGAGATAAGGAGGGGGAAGATGAAAGGACGGCTTTTGACGGTTCTGGTGATTCTGGGTATTGGGATACTCGGGGTGTGGTGGTATCTGGAATTCAAAAGCCGAAAGGCCCCGCCGCCACCTGCTTTACCCATAGGGGCGCCCAAGGCGCCAGAACCTGCCCCGCCGCTGCTTCCGCAGGTCATCAAAATAGGAGCAGTGCTTCCTTTGACCGGGGCCTCGGAAGTTCAGGGCCAGAAAGCCAAAAGGGGCCTGGAACTGGCCGCGGCCAGGGCTGAGCAGGCTCTTGGGCTCAAAGTGGAACTCCTCATAGAGGACGATAAAAGCGACCCCTCCGAGGCCGAGAATCTAATCCGTAAACAGGTTTTAGAGGAGAATGTCCTGGCCGTCATAACCGGGGCAGTAAAAGAGGAAACTGCCGCTGGGCACTTGGCTCAGGAACTGAGCGTCCCCATTATATTGCTGAATAATTCTGATGAGGCGCTTTTGGCTGAGTCTTCTTATCTTTTTGGCTTGGGGCTCGCTCCGGAGGATGAGGCCGCAGCCGCCGCCCGGTTCGCTGTTAGTACTCTGGGTTTGAAATATGCTGGCGTACTGGTGGATATCAAAGATGCAAGGTTAAGGAATGCCGCCACTCGGGCCAGAGAAGCATTTGAAACTGCAGGGGGCGAGGTGCGCTCTCAGGTGGCCTGCGTTAGCGGCGATGAGGATTTCTCCGGACAGATAAAACGCATTAAGGCCCGGGGGGCACAGGTGCTTTTCGTTCTCGCTAATGCAGATGAGGGTGCCAAAATCATCCCTCTGGCCCGCAAGGCAAATCTGCATATTCCCATTATTGCCACTTCCCGAATGATGGGGCCGCAGATGAGCGGCCTTGGTAAAGAAATTTTAGGCCAATGCTTCATCACCGACTACTTTGGCCCGGAGGAAGAACGGGAGGCATTTGTCTCACTTCAGCAGTCACTGGGAGAGGTGGAACTGACAGATACGCTTGCACTCGCTTATGACGCTTTTTCTCTGGTGGTTCAGGCCCTGAAAGCGGTGTCTGTGCCCACGCGAGAAAATCTTGCTTCGGGCTTAGCGGCGATAAGGGATTTCCCCGGGGCCACCGGCAATTTATCTTTCAAGGGAACCGGCGCCGTAATGCGCGATATTGCGGTGATGCAAATCGGCGGCGAAATTGAAGCCCGAATTTCGCCCTCATCCGTCCCCCCGGAAGCCCCAGCGCCGGCAGAGATTGAACTGCCTTAACTCGTTAAAAAGTTGTTCGTAAAAATCTAAGATTTATACACAAAACAATAAAATACTCTGGAGGCAGGCCAAAGTTGCGAGTCCTAATTATTGGTGGGACGAGGTTCATCGGCCCGTATATTGCGAGGCACCTTCTTGCCCACGGACACGAGGTAATCGCCTTAAATCGAGGCAAGAGTCCTGGGCTACTGCCGGATGAGGTGGTGCGGGTATATTGCGATAAAAATGATAGGGAGAAATTTAAGGCCGATTTGACTAACCTCAAGTTTGATGCAGTTATTGACACCTGTCTGGAGGCCGACGACCTCAAATTCGTGGTGCCGCTGCTTGAAGGGCACATCTCCCATTTCATCCACACGAGTTCTACGGGCGTCTATGCTCCCATACGGCGCCTGCCTGCTCGGGAGGAGGACAAAATAGAAATCGTGGAGGGGATAACCTTTATTCACAAATGGGAACAGGATAAGGTTCTTCTGGAGGCGCACCAAAGAAGCGGCTTTCCCGCGACTATAATGCGGCCGAGCAATATCTACGGACCCGGGGATGTGCCCCTTGATATTTGGGGGGCGAGGAATCCCAAATTCTTTCAGCGCCTCATTGACCATCGGCCCATAGCCATCCCCAATGATGGGCGGGCACTTTTTCAGCCGGGATATGCGGAGGAATTGACCGAGACCTTTGCTTTGGCCTTGGAGAACCAGAAATCCATTGGCGACATTTTCAATGTCTCCAGTCCCCGGGCGTTGACCTTAAATGAATATGTCCGGCTCATTGCCGAAATACTCGGTTCAAGGTCCAGGACTTATTACATTCCGGTTGAAGAATTAATTGCGCTTTACGAAGAGGATGGCACCATAAATCCTGTGGGCGCCCGCTTCGTATGCGAACATATGTGTATTGATATTTCCAAGGCAAGGCAGGAACTGGGTTACGAGCCGAAGATATCCCTGGAGGAGGGGATGGAGCGCAATATCCAGTGGATGTTTGACCAGGGCCTTATACAGAGATGAGGGCTTTAGGAGAGAAGAGGTGAGCAGATGGACAAAGTCAAGATAGGGATGATTGGTGCGGGAACGCATTCGATGAAGGTGCATTATCCCTCATTGGCGGAATTTGAGGATGCGGAGATTGTGGCAGTATCGGAACTTGATGCTCAGCGCCGGGCTACCGCCGCAGCCCATTTCCACATAAGGGATACCTTCAAGGATTATAAAGAGATGCTTGCGGATGTGGAAATGGATGCGGTCTACATCATTATGCGTCCGTACCTGCTTCTGGATATCGTCCTATACGCCCTGGAGCAAAAGAAACATATCTTCATCGAAAAGCCGCCGGGAGTCTCCGCCGACCAGACCCGACAAATGGCCCAGGCAGCCAAAGACGCTGGTGTGCTGACTATGGTGGGATTTAATCGCAGGTTCATCCCGGTGATGGCGGAGGCCAAAAGGCAGGTGGAGGAACGCGGGCCCATATTCCTCGCGGTGGCCAGTTTCTACAAGAATATGGCAGGAAGGGCCCCTTATTGGCCCGAGGCCGGGGTGGATGTGCTCACCGCAGACGCCATCCACTGCGTGGATGCTCTGCGCTGGATGGCCGGCGAACCCAGTGAGGTGACATCCATCACTGCGCGGCATCATAGCGACTGGACCAATACCTTCAACGCCTTGATAGAATTTCAGTCCGGCTCTATCGGGATACTCAAGACCCACTATGGCGCAGGCGCCAGAATCCACATCTTTGAAATGCATTCCCTGGATATCTCCGCCCTCATAAACCCGGATGTTGAGGCCCTCATCTATCGGGATGGCCAGGGCCAGCCAGATGTGTTGGACGCCTCAGGTTTCGCCGGAAGCGGGGAGTTTTATAAGTATTACGGTTTCTACGCCGAAAACCGGTATTTTGTGGATTGCATTAAGGAAGGCCGGCAGCCCATGACCAATTTCGCCGATGCCCTCTTGACTATGGAACTGGTTGACTGGATAAGGACAGGGGAGAGGCCAAGTTAGTCAGACAGCGAGGCTGCCAGGTCGCCAGGATGACTGGCCCAACGGCTGACTCGCTGTTTCGCTGAAAAGGAGGAGAGGATGAAAAAGAGTATATGTCAGGGATTTTTCCCGCGGGAGATGCCCCTCGCTGAAGCCGCCCGGCGCGCCCGCGATGCTGGCTTTGACGGGATGCAAGTAAGATTCAGCGAAAAAGATACCGAAGTCTGTCTCACCACACCCGACGATGAGTTGGAAAAAACAAGAGGCCTTTCCCACGAACTGGGCATCGCCTTTCATTCCTTTATCCCTGGAGTGCCCCATCGGCTGGGGGCTGAGAAGGCCGAAGACCGCAAGGAGGCCCGGCGGATGTACGCCCGGGCGGTGGAAGTCGCTGCAAAAATCGGCGCCGATAATGTGCTGGTGCACCCCGGCCCGGTCACCTCCACCGTAACTTATCTGGATATGTATAACTGGGTTATGGAAGGTTTGAGCGAACTGCGCGAGGTGGCCGAGGAAAATAAGGTCGCCCTCGCCCTGGAGAATGTGTGGAATAAATTCCTTATGAGCCCTTTAGAGGCCCGGGACCTCATTGATAAGATAGATAGCCCCTATGTGGGGATTTATTTCGATGTGGGCAATATCCTCCTTTTCGGCTATCCCGAGCAGTGGATACGGATACTGGGCAAGAGGATTAAGGAAGTGCACCTCAAGGATTTCAAGATAACTCGCCGCGGAAATTATTTCACCTACTTACTCCACGGCGATGTGGACTGGCACACGGTGATGGCCGCCCTCAAGGAAACAGGCTACGACGGCTTTCTGTCGGCGGAACTGGGGCCTTATGCGCAGTTTCCGGACAAGGCCCTGCGGGACATCTCCACCAGCATAGATGCACTACTTGAGTTGGTGAAATAGAAAGGCATTGGTCATTCGTCATTGGTCCCGTAGTCCGTCCGGACCAGGCTGGCTCAGGGACGAGCCAGCCTACTGCGAGTGAGGAGTTCCGAATGACGAATGACGATAGAAAGGGAGGATTTCTTGGAAAAGGTCGGTGTTTGTCTCATCGGCTGCGGTGGCATAAGCAGGAGCCACTTCAGGGCTTATGCGCAGATAAAAGAGGCGAGTCTGGTGGCCGTGGTGGATATAGATGAAAATCGTGCCCTGGCCGCCCAGGAGGAATTTGGTGCTCATCATCACTTCACCGATTACACCAGGGCCTTAGAGAGCGACGAGGTGGATATGGTGGACATCTGCCTTCCCACGCATCTACATGCCGAGGCGGCCGTAGCCGCTGCCCAAAGTGGCAAGCACATCCTGACGGAAAAGCCCATAGCGCTCACTTTGGAGGATGCAGACAGGATGTCCCGTGCGGCAAGTGAAGCCGGGGTTAAATTTACCGTAGGCTTTGGGCTTCGTTTTTCAACTCGTATGATGAAATTCGCTCAACTGGTCCGTGAAGGTGCTCTGGGCCGTCCGGTTGTCTTCAGGGTCGTCAACAGCCGCCGAGCGCCGAGTAATCCCTGGTATACGGATGCCAAAAAGGGGGGTGGGCCGGTAATTGACAAGGCCGTTCATACTTACGATATTTGCCGCTATCTCTTCGGTTCATCCGAAGCGCTCGCCGAGCCCACCTCGGTCTATGCCACCACTGCCCGATTCCAGGAAACTCATTCGGCCATAGATACAGCCAGTGCAGTAGTCAATTTCGATTCCGGCGACTCCCTGGCTATGCTTCTTTCCTGGGGACTCCCCCCGGACGCAAAAGCCACCTCTATTCAGGATGCCATCGGGCCTCAAGGCCACCTGGCCTTTGGCGCCCCGCCAGAGGTCACAAAAGATGTGGACACCAGGAAATACAGTTTCATAACCCTGACTGGAGGAAAAGAGCCCACATATCATAAGTTTGAGAGTAACTCCCATATGAAAGACCAACTGCATTCGTTTATCAAGGCTATCATTGAGGATACCGAGCCAGTAGTTACTGCCTATGATGGTCGCAGGGCTCTGGAGATGGGCCTGGCTATTTTGGAATCCGGGCGCACCGGGCGGGTCTTTAAATTTACCCACAAGTAGGAGGGCCGCTTTTGGTCGCTAATCCTGTTCTGGTTGAGAACTACCGGGGCGATTTTCTGGAATGCATTCATCGTGGGGCCTTTGCCGTGGTTGATTTTACTGGTGAGGTGCTTCGTGCGGCCGGCGATGTAAAGCGGCCTTTGTATATGCGTTCGGCAGCCAAACCCCTTCAGGCCTTACCGGTGATAGAAAGTGGTGCGGCGGATGAGTTCGGCCTTTCTCCACGAGAGATAGCCGTCGCCGCGAGTTCGCATTCAGGCTGTAAGATTCACACCCGCGCTGTGGAGGAGATACTCACTAAGGCCGGTCTCAAGATAGAGAATCTCCTCTGCGGCATCCATGCTCCGGCCCATCCGAGTGAAAGAGAAAGGTTAATTCGGGAGGGAATCGCTCCAAGTCCGCTTCATAATAACTGCTCAGGCAAGCACGCAGGGATGCTGGTTCTGGCGAAGTTTTTGGGCGCTTCGTTGGAAGACTATGTCTCGCCTGAACATCCGGTTCAGAAACTGATTCGCCAAACCATAGCCGAAATGGCCGGGGCCCAGCCACAGGATATAAAGGTCGGAATCGATGGTTGCGGGGCGCCAGCATTTCTTTTGTCCCTGGAAAAGATGGCCTTGGCCTATGCTCGTCTGGCCAGACCAGAAGCCTTGCGCGTAGGCTTAAGCGCCGAGCGGGCCTCTGCCGCCCAGCGCATTACCGGCGCTATTGAAAAGTTTCCTGAAATGGTTGCCGGTCCCGGG
>Ga0111219_1010_pt1 | contig 30272 bp, 26 predicted proteins | sample DeeMarSWOR152_54_FD_80368 | JGI IMG/M metagenome (GOLD analysis project Ga0111219, IMG submission 80368) | Planctomycetes bacterium DG_23
CATTTTTTGGCGAAGGCCTGTGTATAGATATAAGCGGTGCGGGAAAGGCGGGGGCTGTCACCCCGGATACGCTGCTGGAGTCTGCCCCCTCCGGGGGAATAAACCCGGGCGATATAGTCCTTCTTCACAGTATGTTTGCGGACGAAGACATACCTCATATCGCTCGTGAATGCGCCGAGTTCCTTGCCGCGCTCCCCGTAAAGATGCTGGGGGTGGACAGCAGCATTCGCGTGGAGGAGCCCGGCGGTATGGCCACGCACGACACGCTCCTCCGAAAAGATATACCTCTAATTGAACGGCTGGTCAATCTGGATAAAGTAAAAGGCAAGCGCTTTTTATTCTTCGGCTTTCCTTTGAGGATAAAGGGGCTGGATTCCTCGCCCATCCGGGCCGTGGCATTAGTCAAAAAATAGCAAGACACCGCAGCGGCGGGACTGTCAGGAAGCCGGGCTGAAAGGCTGAAGACAGGAAAGATATGAGAAGAGTAGGAGTTTGAGGGCTAATTATGGCAAAAGTTCGCTTGACTAAACCTCTTATTGTCTTATTTGCTGTGGTCCTAGCAATGCCGGGCTATGCTGCTGAAAAGGCATCGCCCCCCAAAGAACCTGTCAAGGCTTCGGCGCCTGCTTCAAGTGAAATTGGAGAACTATCTCTTGCGATTAAGCAGTTGGTCAAGGGATTGGAATACTCTGATAAAGTAGCCGAAGATTTTGTCAAGATGGTGAGTGGCTGGAAAACAAAGGCTTAATCAGGCAGAAGATGAGTATAAGCAAGGCCAAATATCCAAAGACCAATTTGCTAAGGTAGAGGAGAGTATAGCAAAAGAACTCAGCCAAACGACACAGAAGGAGATTGGGCCTGATTATAGTGGGAAATTCTTTGATTTGGCCGATGTCATCAAACACAGACAGGCTGTATGTCTTGGATACTCACAATTATTCTATGTGTTGGGTAATTCTCTTGGACTATCAGTTAAGGCTATAGATGTGTATGAACTGGTTATCGGTCCATTACCAGAACGAGATCCCCATATAGCCTGTTCGGTCAGTTTAGCTGATGGTGAGACGATGATGGTAGATTTGGCCCAATTGACTCGCCCTCTTGTTAGTAAACCATTTATAATAGGGGAAGAATTTACAAAAGTTGGCAATTTTTGGGAGCTCAAAGACAAAGGTAATCCTTTAAGAATCCATAGAAGAATTCAAATATTAGATGAAAATGCGTTTATTGCTGTCATATATTACAACCGAGCAGTCGCTTACGCCCACTTAGGCCAATACACCCAGGCCATCCCCTACTACAATAAGGCCATCCAACTCAATCCAAAATTTGCTCTGCCATATAACAGCCGAGGAGCAGCCTACGGCGACTTAGGCCAACACACCCAGGCCATCCTCGACTTCAACAAGGCCATCGAACTCAATCCCAAATTTGCTGAGGCATATGACAACCGAGGACTTGCCTACCGCAAGTTACGCCAATACACCCAGGCCATCTCCGACTTCAACCAGGCCATCCAACTCAATCCCCAATACGCTATGGCATATTACAACCGAGGAGTTGCCTATGCCTTGTTGGGAAAATCTGAAAAAGCCAAAAAAGATTTGCTTAAGGCAGTTGAGTTAAATCCTGGCTTGAAAGCAGATGTTAAGAAAGTATCCGACCACTTCAAATTAGGTCTCAAACTCGATAACTCTTAAGGAAACCATAAGATGAGAAAGATACTGGTAACCGGCGGCTGCGGGTTTATGGGCTCGGATTTTATTCGGTATATGGTTGAAACATCGCAGGTGATGATAGTAAATCTGGATAAATTGACCTATGCCGGTAATCCGGAAAACCTAAAAAGTGTAGAGCAAAACCCTAATTATCATTTTATCCGCGGGGATATTGCCGACCAGACGGCTGTAAATGAGACCCTGGCCTCCCTGGCCGGGCAGGCAGGTATTGAGGCCGTGGTGAATTTCGCCGCCGAAAGCCATGTGGATAGGTCCATTATGGGCGCGGAGGCCTTCGTCCATACCAACGTGCTGGGAACCCAGGTGCTCCTGGAGGCGGCAAGGAAGTTAGGCGTCTCCCGCTTCATCCAGATTTCCACTGACGAAGTCTATGGCACCCTCGGGCCGGAAGGCAAGATCAGCGAGGAATCGCCCTTACGCCCCAACAGCCCTTATGCCGCGACCAAGGCCGCGGCCGACCTCATTTGCCGCTCCTATTTCAAGACTTACGGCTTTCCCGTAATCATCACCCGCTCCACCAATAATTTCGGCCCCTATCAATTTCCGGAAAAACTGATACCACTTTTTGTAACCAACGCGCTGGAGGGAAAGACGCTTCCTCTTTATGGCGATGGGCTCAATATGCGGGAATGGCTCTTTGTGCGCGACCATTCCCGGGCCATTGAGCGGGTTTTGGAAAAGGGCACCTCCGGCGAAATCTATAATATAGCTACGGGCACGGAACTCACTAATCTTGAAATCACTAAGGCCATCCTGCGCGTATTGGAAAGGGATGAATCGCTTATTGAATTTGTAAAAGACCGGCCTGGTCACGACCGGCGCTATGCCCTGGATTGGGCCAAACTGCGGCGCCTGGGTTGGGGGCCTCAGGCGAAATTTGAAGAGACGCTACGCCAGACGGTGGCCTGGTATAAAGAGAGCGAAACCTGGTGGCGCCGGGTAAAATCGGGCGAATATCTCAAATACTACCAGGCCCAATATGGAAAGCGCGGCTTCAATCCGTAGGGCTGGGTCGTCCCTGACCCAGCCTTTGTGTCGGGCTCAGGGACGAGCCTCGGGCATTCGTCATCCGTCATTCAAACGCAGGTTTCGAGTGACGAGTTTCGAGTGACCAATTCAGGGTTAGAAGGTTGTATGTTCACCTCTTCCTTGCCCTGTCCGGATATGGCCAGGAAGGAAGCTAAAGATGAAAATACTGGTCATCGGCGGCAGCGGAATGCTGGGCTCGGATTTGCTTGCATCACTTGACTCTTTGGCAGAGGCCGAGATAGTCGCTCCCGGTTCCCGCGAACTGGATATAACTGATAATAAGGTGGTGGAAGAAAGGGTGCGCCAAATCTCTCCGGAGATAATCATAAATTGTGCGGCCTTTACCGATGTGGACGGATGCGAAAGGGAAAAGGAAAGGGCGGAAGAGGTAAATGCCCAAGGCCCGGGCCATCTGGCAAGGGCGGCCAAGACTGCCCGAGCGCTCCTTGTTCATATAAGCACAGATTATGTGTTTGACGGCAAAAAGGGCGCTCCTTACACCGAAGAAGACTTACCAAATCCCCTGAGTGTATACGGAAAGACGAAACTGGAGGGTGAAAGGCTAATTGTCGAGGCCGGGGGTGACTGGCTTATCCTGCGCACTTCCTGGCTCTATGGGGCCAGAAGAAAAAATTTCGTCAAGACTATACTCGCACTTTGCGATACACACGATGAGATTTCCGTAGTTACCGACCAGCGCGGTTCGCCCACTTATACCAGGGACCTGGCGGAGGCCATCTGCGCTCTTATACAACAACTTCGCACATCGGATGTCGCAAGTCGGGCGGTATTTCACATAGCGAATAAAGGCGCGGCCTCGCGCTACGAACTGGCCGAGGAGATAATCCGCCTGGCGGGAAAACGCACAAAGGTTCGTCCCATTGCCTCCGGGGAGTGGCCCAGAGCGGCCGAGGTGCCGGCCGGTTCCTCCCTGGACATCTCCAAATTCGAGCAAGAGACCCATTTCACGATGCGGCCCTGGCAGGCCGCCCTGGCCGATTTTCTTGCCACCTTCATCTCGAAAAAATAAACACGAATTTCACGAAAAAAGCAAATCGCTAAAGCACGGAACATACGGAAGCACTGAAAAATAGCAAAGCCGTAGGACTGGGTCGTCCCCGACCCAGTCGTGGCGGGCTCAGGGACGAGCCCGCCTACGAAGTTTTTTTCTTCCGTGTTTCGGTGACTTCCGAGTTTCCGTGATTTATGTATTTTTGCGAGTTTCGAGTGGTGAGTTCCGGGTGGCCCAGTTCCGGGGAAAATGGTTGACTTTTTCACTGTGTTAAGTATAATATGGGGTTGCCCTAAGTCAGGCTCTTTCAAGGCCATAGGGAGCGAAGGAATGGGCGGTTCGGGCAGAAAGGCTTGAAAGATGTGGCTTCTGCCGCCGGGGCCTATGCGGCCCTATAACATAGTTTATGTGGTAATAGCCTTTTTGGTCTGGTGGGCTTATTGTGGGTATTTTTTAGTCTTGCGGCTGGTTTCTGCTATGCAGAGGCGTTCGGCATCCGAGGGGCGAGGTCCCGGGTTAAGTCAAGACCTTCCCACGATGACGGTGTTGGTGCCCTGCTATAACGAAGAAAAGTTCATCGGCGAGAAGGTGGAAGATTTAAGAAAACTTAAATATGACCCGGAAAAATTGGAAGTGGTGTTTTTGGACGGCTCGTCCACCGATGCCACGGTTCAGGTGATAGAAGAAGCAATTAAGGATTTGCCCCATTTTCGGGTTATCCAGACCGCTACCAGAGGCAAGATAGAGCAACTGAACTCTTTCCTCCCCCAGGTCACCAGAGAGATAATCGTAAATACCGATGTGGACGGCCGCCTGGAGGAGGAGGCCCTCCTGCAGATGGCCCGGGAATTTGCCGGGGATGAAAGTGTAGGTGTGGTGGGTGGGTATGTGATGCCGGCACAATCTTCGCGCCTGGAGCGAGAATACTGGAAGTTGCAGAATCAGGCCCGGGTGTTGGAGGGAAAGGCCTTTTCCGCATCCATAGTGGTGGGCGCCTGCTATGCCTTTCGCAAGGGCCTACTGGAGAAGTTTCCGGAGAATGTAGTGGCCGATGATATATATGTGGCCTTTGAGGCCGCAACCAAAGGTAAACGAGTGGTCTATAGTCCGGCGGTAAAGGTTTATGAATTGCGTTCGGCCCGCACCAGCGCAGAATTCTTAAGGCATAAATTCCGCAAATCCAACGCCTATATGTTGGAAGTTTTGCGCTTTTTGCCTAAGGTTTTCCGGATGCCCCGCAGATGGCTTTTTATCTATCTCAATAAGGTCTTGCAACTCCTGCTCATCCCCTGGATATTTGTGGCCTTTTTCGTGCTGATGGGGGTTCTGGTCGCCAGGTACGAGTATGAAACCTCGGTTTTGCTGGTTATTCTGGCCTTTTCTTCTCTTTTTCTCACCAATAAGGTGCTACTTCGCCTTGAAGGAAGCGGCGAGGAACCGGCAAGCGTTTGGCTGGGAGCATACGCCTTTATTATATCTAATTTGGTGCTTATCGGGGCGGGTTTGGCCTTTCCCTTCTGGAGACAGAAAAGCGAGTATTTCAAGATAGGCGAACCGGCGAAAGAGCAAGCCCGTATGGGTGGCGGGCAGGCAGACGGCTGAATGGCTGAAAGGCTTAGATGTTATGTCCAGGGTAGCGGTAATAAGATGTGATACCTACGAGAGGGAGGAAGTGGCCGCCGCGGTGCGGCAGGCGGCCCAGTCCCTGGGAACAGAAATTGCATCAAGTGGCGAGAAGGTGCTTCTCAAGCCCAATCTGATTGAGGCCTTACCGCCTGAGGCCTCCGGCACTACTCACCCTGAGGTGGTGCGGGCCTTGGTGGGCTTATTCAGAGAGAAAGGGGCCGAAGTTTATATAGGCGATTCGTCCCGGTTCGGCAATGTGGGAAATACGAGTAAGGCCTTTGAGGTCTGTGGTATGGCGCGAGTGGCTGAGGAAGAAGGGGTGGAGTTAGTGAATCTCGAGGCCGACGATGTAATAAAGGAGACGCCAGAGCGGGATATACTCCAGAAAATTTATCCGGCGAAAACGCTCGAGGCCTTCGACAGAATCGTCTCCATCCCCAAACTGAAGACGCATATGCTAATGAAATTCAGCGGGGCGCCAAAAAATCTGGTGGGCTGTATTCCGGGCGGCGGAAAGGCGCTGGCTCACGCGATAGGGAATACGACTGAAAAATTCGCCCGAATGGTGGTGGCGCTGACAAAAGTATTGAAGCCCAGCCTTTCGGTGATGGATGGGATTTGGGGAATGGAGGGTAACGGGCCGGTTTACGGAGAGCCCAGGAAACTGGGCCTTATTTTCGCCAGCGAGAACCCCTTTGCCCTGGACTGGGTGGCCTCAGGAAGGATTGGCTATGAGCCGCGGGAAGTGGAGATAATCGCCTCTGCCATAGAGGAAGGGGAACTGGTGCCTGAGGAGATAGAAGTTATTGGGGATAAGGTTCTGCAGGTGGATTTCCTCAAGCCCACTGAGGAGAAGGCACGACATATCCTGGACCACTTTCTCTCCCGCTTGAGTGCAGTGACCTTTGCCGTAAGAGTCCCCCGGCCCACCGTGGACAAAAGCAAATGCACCCGCTGTGGTGAATGTGTGGAAAAATGTCCGGAAGGGGTTATCTCCCTGGGAAGCCGTGTGAAGATTGATTATTCCGGCTGCATCTATTGCTACTATTGTATGCGCGTTTGTCCTGAAGAGGCCATTGTGCTCACCAATCCCCGTATGGTGAAATTCGTTAAAAGAGTGCTCAAGATTTAATAGAGACGATTTCAGATGACCAAGAAGGATGAAAAGGAAGTCTTGGGGCCAGGCGATAATGAAGGCGCAGAGTTGGGGGCCAGGGTGCGGGAGGCCAACCGCCGCTTCTTCGACCGCATCGCGGACCAGTATGAGACCATAAACGAGCGCATTTTCACCCAGACCGCTCCCCTTACTGAAGATATTCTAAAAGAGCTAAGTGAACAAAACCAGGGCGAGGTGGCGCTGGACCTGGGCTGTGGTACCGGAAATATCAGCCGAAGGATAGCCAGATTTTACCAGCGCTCATACGGTGTGGATATATCTTTCAATATGCTGAAAGAGGCCCGCGGTCTTTCCGGCCGCATCGCCGGGGACTGCCTGGAACTACCCTTTAAGGATAACTCTTTCGCTTTGGTTGCGGCCTACGGGACGCTGCATCATATATACGATTTTCGGCGGCTTTTCTCTGAGGTCCACAGGGTGCTCTCACCTGGCGGGTTCTTCTATATTGACCACGAGGTGGACCGTAAGTTCCTGAGACATTTTAAGGCCGCTTTCGATGCCTATCGCCGCATTTACGGTATGGATAAAAGATACCGGACCAGAGTCCGTGGCTTTGACCCGGAGGAATTCCGCCTGGCCGAATATCACGCCCATGAGGGAGGCGGCATTGATATAGATGAACTTCAGGAGACGCTGAGCCAGGCAGGTTTCAGCGCAATGCGCGTATATCATCACGGCTACGGGGCAACGAGTCTTACTAACCGACTGTTGAGCCTTTTGGGCATCCGGAGGCTGCCGCAATTTTTTGCGCCTTTTTTTGCCCTGGTGGCCAAGAAGGAGTGAAGTTGAAGGTCGAGACCATAGCCAAGTATCTTCTGGCCTCACCCAAGGCCGGGCCGCCGGTTCAGGCTTACTGGGTGGCCAATGTAGCCTGCAATCTGAGATGCAAGTCCTGCAACTTCTGGCAGGGGATATACAAGAAGGAGGGCGAGGAGATACTCTCCACCGCGGAGGCGCGCGGGCTTCTGGATGAGATTTCCCGGTGGGGCATACCCAGTTTGGTTATAACTGGCGGCGAGCCCTTTATGCGCCCCGATATACGGGAGGTGCTGGAATATGCGGTGAAAAAAATTCAATATGTGCGCCTCCAGACCAACGGCACCTTCCTGGATGAGGAGATGGCCCGCTTCTTAGTGGAGAAGGGGGTGGACGAGATATGGGTTTCCGTAGATGGCGGAAGGGAAACTCACGATCGCATCCGCGGAGTTGCGGGCACTTATGATAAAGTCACGAGCGGCCTGGAGAATCTGGTGCGGGCCAAGCAAAAGACCGGTTCGCCATATCCGGTAATCCTGATAAATGCGGTTATAGGCAGTGAAAATCTGGAAGAGGTTGAGGATATATTTGATTTGGCGGTGAAGTTCAGGGCGGGCGAGGCCTTGTTCAATTATGTGGCCGATGTGGACGAAGAGAGTATCAGGGCCACGGAAAAGGTCCTGCAGAGGGATGAGGTATTCTCCGAACAATTCTCCACCGAGGGAAGACTGACTGCCGGCGGGCATGGCCTGCCTGAGGCGACCATAAACCGTATAAGAAAGACCGGAGAAAAACTGGGTATGATTACCTTCATAGACCCTCTGCTCATAAGCGGCGAAGATTATCGGCCGGTTAAAGGCCATTGCCTTATGCTCTGGTCAAATATTATGATTTCTCCGTACGGCGAGGTCATCGCCTGTCAGATGCTGGATAGGTGCGTGATGGGAACCATAAGGGAAAGGCCCCTGAAAGAGATATGGAACGGGCCGGAGTTTGAAGAACTGAGGATAAAGGCGCGGCAGGGCTTTCCTATCTGCCGGGAGTGCTGCGTGGCCCGGACTACGCTTCGGGCCCAACTGCGCGACCCGGCAAATTTCAAGCGGGTCTTCCTCTCCCGTAAGGCCCGGCGCTTTTTATATAAATCAGTTTATGAGCATTCTGGAGTAAAAAATGAGTCTTAGAGGTAAACTTAGTTTCGGCTCTGCTCTGCTCAGGGCCCGGATGCTGGGGGAAATTCGCCCTTTATTCTGCCAGATTTCCGTGACCAATCGCTGCAACGCCAATTGCCGCTACTGCAACTATCGTTTCCGTTATCCGGAGGAGATGAGCACCGGAGAACTCCTCTCGGTCATAGACCAACTCGCCGAACTGGGCACGCGCAGGATTAGCCTCTGGGGTGGGGAGCCGCTTTTGCGCGATGATATAGGCGAGATAGTCGCCCATATCAAATCCAAAGGCATTAACTGCGCAATGAATTCCAATGGCTATCTGGTGCCCCAGAAGCGGGAGGTGGTGGCTATGCTCGACCAGTTCGCCTTGAGCCTGGATGGCCCCAAAGAGGCCCACGATGCCAATCGCGAGCCCGGCTCCTATGATAAGGCCATCCGCGCCCTGGAGGTGCTCAAAGAAATGGGCATTCCCACCATCACCAATGTCCCTTTTACTAAAAACAATGTGAGCGACAAGGTAATAGACTTTCTCCTCGACCACGCCGAAAAATATGACTATAAGATTTCCTTCCTTATCCTCAAACACACTTTAGAGAAAGGCAAAAGGGCCTGGAAATTTATGCCCTCAGATGATCAGTTGCGCAAGGCCATTAGTAAACTCATCAGCGAAAAAAGAAAAGGAAGGCCGGTGCTCTTTTCCGAATTCACCTACGAGATGGCGCGGAATTGGCCGGATTATTCTGCGGATAGACGCTCAGATGGGGATTTGAGTTGGTGGCGGGGCCCCAGGTGCTATGCCGGCAGACTCTCCATAAATATTGACACCAACGGCGACCTTTATCCCTGTGCGGCCTCCACCGTGGGAGACCAGGAACATATGAATTGTGTAAGATACGGGGTGAGGAAGGCCCTGGAGTATGTTTCTCGGCACACTTGTCGGGTTTGCTATATACCCTGCCGCATAGAGTATAATGCCCTTTTTTCCCTTAATCCGCGGGTGCTTCTCAATGTGGGGCTGAATTATAGGGAAAAAGGGCTTTAATAAGCTATTCAGCGAGTCAGCCAGTGAGCGAGTCAGCCGAAAAACGCTATGGCTGAAAGGCTAAAAGAATGAAGGTTTTGCTCTTAAGTCCACCATATCTTCCGGAATATATGCGCAATGCCCGCTGCGATTATGTGGGCTTGAGCACCTCGCAGTGGTATCCCATCTGGCTCAGTTACTGCGGAGCGCTTCTGGAAAAAAAAGGCCATAAGGTCCGTCTCATAGATGCCCCGGCCTACGGGCTCGACCAGCAGGCCACCTCCGGCGCTGCGCAGGAATTTTCCCCGGAGTTAATCGTGGTCTATTCCTCCACCAAGAGTGAAGAGAGCGATATAGAATTTGCCACTTCGCTAAAGACGCTCACTGGGGCGCGGCTGGTCTTTGTAGGGCCTTTTGTCTCCATCTCGCCGGAGGAAATCCTGCGTCAAGGGCAGGAGGTGGATTTTGCAGTAGAAGGCGAATTTGACTTTCCCGTGCTGGAACTGGCAGAAGGCCGAAGCCCGGAAGAGATAAGAAATCTTTTCTTCAGAGCCGATGGCGAAATCAGGGAAAATCCTCCCCGTCCGCTTCTTGCCACCGCGGAACTGGACTCGCTCCCCTTCGTCACGGATTTCTATCGCCGGCATCTGGACTTAAGGAGATACCAAGTGCCCCAGGAACTTTTTCCCTTCGTGGACCTCTTCACGGGCCGGGGCTGCTGCTATGGGAGGTGCACTTTCTGTCTTTGGCCTCATTCGTTTATTCAGGGAGCGGTTTATAACAAGCGCTCCATAGAAAATGTCCTGGACGAACTGGAGTTCGTAAAAGAGCATATCCCCCAGGCGAAAGAGGTCTTCATTCAGGACGATACCCTGCCCACGGACCGGGCGCGGGAACTTTCCCAGGCCATCCTCTCGCGCGGGCTTGAAATGGTCTGGTCTTGCTACGCACGAGGAAATATGGATTACGAAACGCTGGCTTTGATGAAACGCGCCGGCTGCCGTAACTTACACATAGGATATGAGTCGGCCAGTGATGAGGTGCTCAAGAATATTAAAAAGGGAGTATCCAGAGAACGGATGACCAAATTCACCGAGGATGCCAAGCGGGCCGGTCTGCGGGTGCACGGCGATTTTTTAGTAGGGCTCAATGGAGAGACACAGGAAAGCATTAAACAGACCATTCGCTGGGCCAAGGAACTCAACCCCCACACCGCCCAGTTCTCTATCTTGAACATCTATCCCTCCACGCCTTTCTATGAATATCTATCCCAGCACGGGTTTATCCAGAACGGCGAGCCCAGTTATCCGCACCTTACCAATGAGGAACTTCGCCGTTGGGCCAAAAGAGGCTACGCTGAATTCTATCTCAGTTGGCGCTATCTGAAGAGGATTTTGCAAGAGCCCAAAGCGCATTTTTTGGGTCAGTTTCGCCCTATCTGGCGTATGCTCTCCAGCATCTTCTGGCGCCGCTGGTAAACTTAACCACTGAACACACAGAGGACACAGGGCAGAAATAAATAAAGAAATTTCTGTGCGCGTCTGAAGGCCTCTGTGATTAATTGAGCAGCGGCAAGCGGGCGAGAAGGTTCACCCTAAAGGGTAAGACCGGTGCGAAAATTGATTCTCTGGATAGTGGGTATCCTCCTGAGCGTAATTTTTCTTTGGTTAGCGCTACGCGGAATTGATTTCGCCCAGTTGCGTCAGCACCTCGCATCTATCCGATTTCCCTTCATCATCCTGGCCATTATATTTATGATGCTCGGGATGTATCTCAGGGGTGTGCGCTGGAAGTTCATCCTCAGGCCCACCAAAGACATTTCCAGTTGGAGTTGTTTTTCGGTGCTTATGATTGGCTTTATGGCCAATAATTTTCTCCCTTTTAGAGGAGGGGAATTCATACGGATGTGGCTTTTGAGCAGAAAGGCAAAAGTCTCCAAGAGCCTTTCTCTGGGCACTATTGTTGCCGAGCGCTTTTTTGATATGTTGGTTTTGGTGCTTATCTTGGTGGCCGGGATAGTGGGTTCTGGAGCATTTCCACCTGTGGCCCAAAAGGTGGCTTATATAGGTGGGGGGATTTTCATCGTATTCAGCGCGCTCATTCTATTCTCCTCTCGCCAGAAGGAGCGGACAGTCGCCTTGAGTGAGCGTTTTCTTTTTTTCCTTTCTCCCAGATGGCGCAAGCCTCTTATGGGGGCATTGAGTGGTTTTCTCGGGGGCCTTGAGGTTTTAAGGACCTTACCTCAGATAGTGACCATCGCCCTTCTTTCTTTTCCGGCCTGGGCCGGAGGGCTTTTGTGTTTTTATTTCGGGCTCAGAGCCATAAATATTTCTGTTACCCCCTGGGGCTTATTCTTTGTTAAAGCCATAAGCAATCTGGGTACTATGCTCCCGGCTGCCCCGGCATATATTGGCCATTATGAGTTTTTGGTGAAGACCTCTCTGGTGGCCTTAGACAAAGAAGCAAATGCCGCTTTGGCCTTTGCCCTGGTTTATCATACTATGTGGTTTTTGGTCCTGACCGCGGTCGGGCTATATTTCTTCTGGAAAGAGCACCTCTCCTGGGCCCGGCTGAAAAGACTCTCAGAGGTTGATGAGACGCCCCCGCGAGACCGCGCCGCCGAAGGTGGGCCGGTAGATAGCGAGACAGCGAAACAGCCCGGCGCAGGCCAGGCCGGCCACCGACGGCCGCACGGCAATGCGGCCGGGCTAAAACGGTGAATGCCTGCCTGCCGGCAGGCAGGGCTGACCGGCTGTATGGTTGCAGGGCTAAACAACATCAAAGAAGACTATGCTTGACAGAAAAAAGTCAATGCTCGAAATTTTGGCACTAACCGGCCTAATTTTATTTTTGGCTTTTCTCTACATCCGACCACTCAATGGATACCTCACAAGTTTTGGAGATAACGCCACCTATGTCCTGCTTGCAAAATCGGTAGCCGAGGGTCGCGGCTACCGGGATATATGGACACCGGGCGAGCCGCTGCACACGCAATATCCATATGTATTTGCACTAATCCTTTCGGCGGTGGTTCTTTTGGCCGGTTTGAATTTCCTCTGGATGAAGGCCGTTCTGGTCGTTTTTGCCCTTTTTTCTGTGTGTCTGATTTACCTTCTCTACCGGAAGCCAGAGGGGGCGGTCTGGGCCCTGGTTCTGGCCACTCTCAGCGGGCTTTGCCCGGTGTTTTTTCAATTTTCTCACCAGATTACGGCGGAGATGCCTTATCTTGCCTTGTCGCTTATGGCGCTTATCTTCATAGAGCGATATGCGGCAGAGGAAAAGTGGCTTGTCCCTGCTGGATTTGCTGCAGGCGTGTTCATCGGCCTTGCATACCTCACCCGTAAGATTGGAGTAATGCTTCCCCCGGCGGCGTTTATCTACCTTCTTTTGCGCAAAGGCGGCCCCTTCAAAAAGCGGCTCCTTAAATCCGCCATCTTCGCGCTTTTGGTCGCGGCGCCATTTCTTCTCTGGCGGCTCAGAGGATATCTTGCCACCGGAGAGGTTACCTCGATTACAGGCTTGACTATGGTTGACGCCTATACCGCCCATCTGGGCCCGGCCAGCCTGGGGGACATCTTAGGACGAATAAAACCCAATCTGGCTGGCTATTCTGCCGACATTGCCGAGCAGGTCTTTTTTGATGTCACCTGGCTTGGGGGGTCTTTGCTCAGTTGGCAAAAGGCATTGGTCCATTATCAGCGCTTGCTCCTTCCCCTTTTTGTCGGAGGAGGACTTATTTATGCGCTGGTTAAAAGGCGGAGGTGTATTGACATTTATGTGCTCTTATACATCGGGGTTCTTTCCATTTGGTTTGTGCGTAGCGGGCGTTTTTTGGTGCCACTGGTCCCCTTCATCATTTATTATTTTTTGCTAATAATCAGGGCGGCGTTTATACAGTTGGGAAAATTATTCAGGGCCTTCCATGCAAAACCCGGGATGGGGGCTTACATATTACTGGTGCTTTTTGTGCTTCTTCGTATATTTCTGGTAGCATGGGTCTTTCTTATGGCTAAATCATCTTTTGCTGAGGTAAAATATCAATTCAGGATTGAGGTGGGCAGGAAGACGCATTTTAAGGCCCAGAGCCTTGCGGAACAGGAATTCCTGCAAGCAGCCGAATTCATCAAGAATAAGGTGCCTGAGGAAAGCATAATACTTTCTCGCAAGCCCGTGCATTTATATCTCTTCTCCGGTCGCCAGGGTGTACTCTTCCCCTACACCTCAAACAAAGAGGAGGTGCTTGAGAGCATCTATGGGGAGACGGCCGATTATGTCCTGGCAGATGGATTCAATCGGGAAACCAGGGCTTTCCTCTGGCCCGTAGTTGAGGAGAAGCCGGACTGCTTTACCCCCGTTTATCAAGGTTCTTATAGCGCGCTCTTTAAGGTTATCCGTGCCTATGATGAATGAAAGGTCATCACGAGTTTGGGAAAATATCGCACTGGCGGGCATCATTGTCATTCTGAGCATAACATATCTTTTGCCCCTTAATGGCTACCTCACCAGTTTTAGCGATAACGCCACCTATGCGTTACTCGCAAAGTCCGTAGCCGCCGGCCGCGGCTACCGCAGTATCTGGTCGCCGGGCGAGCCCCCCCATTATCATTATCCCTTTTTCTTTCCGCTGCTTCTTTCACCGGTTGTCCTCCTGAGTGGAATGAATTTTCTATGGATGAAGGCCGTGGTCGTCTTTTTCGCCTTATTTGCAGCTTGCTTAACCTTTGTATTTTATCGCGGGTCTGTGGGGCCGGTCTGGGCCTTAGTCACAAGCTTGCTGGTGGGACTCTGCCCAAGATTTTTCTGGTTCGCTCATCAGATATCTCCGGAGACCTCCTATCTGGCATTTTCTCTGCTGGCGCTTATCTTTGCGGAGCGATACATAAAGGAGGATAGGTGGCTAAGCGGTTCGGGTTTTGCTGTGGGCATCTTTGCCACCTTTGCCTACCTTACTCATAAATCAGGGATATTGTTGCTCCCTGCCTTTTTCATTTATTTTCTGGCAAAAAAAACCGGCGCCTTCAAAATGCGTCTGGCCAAGACATTTATCTTTATAGCGGCTTCGGGTCTTTTGTTCTTTCTGTGGTCGCTTCGTGACTTCCTTCACTCCGAGGAACTTTTGGCTGACACCCATTTTGTCCAATTCCTGAAGGTTGACTACTATGGAGAGCATCTGGGGCAAGCGCATTTCTTGGACTATCTCGGCAGCATGGGGTCGGGACTTAAATTTTATCTGCGAGATATGGCCCAGATTGTGCTTTTCGATGCTACCTGGCCTTTTCGTTTGTGGCCTTCGGTAATTGGATGGGCAGAAGCATACTTGCCCATTTTGCTTGGCCTTGTTGTGGTAGGCGGATATATTTATCGTTTGCTAAAGGGGCCGAAAGCGGTAGAAATATATTTCTTTTTATATGTGGGCTTGCTTTTTATCTGGCCGTTTCATACTGGGCGGCATATCATACCTCTCGTCCCCTTTATTATATTCTATTTTCTTTGGGCTATTAAGGGTTTCTTATCCTTCGTCTTCAGACGAAAGAGGCGTCTTTATTCCAAGGTCCTGGTGATATTCATAATTATAGTCGCCTGGTTTGCTATGCGGGGTTTTTTCTTTTATTATGAGCGTGAAGCCAATAGGAAGTTTCATATGGACGGCCTCGCTCCGGCAGCGCAGGAGTTCCTGGAAATGGCAAGTTTTATCAAAGAGAAGACTCCTCCAAAGAGTATAGTTATGTCCCGCAAGCCCCCTCACTTATATATTTTCTCCGATCGGCAAGGGGTCTGGTTTCCTTATACGGCGGATAAAGAGAGAGTGCTTGGGGCGATTTACCAGGGAAAGCCTGATTACCTCCTGGCAGATGGTTTCAGTCGGGAGACGGATTTGTATCTCTGGCCAGTAATCAGGGAAAATCCCGACCTTTTCGTTCCGGTTTACCAGGGCCGTTACGGCGCGGTATTTAAGGTTGAGTACTCCAGAGAAAAAAAGGAGGCCAGATGAAAAAAGCACTTATCACCGGCATCACCGGCCAGGACGGCTCTTATCTGGCTGAATTCCTCCTGGAAAAGGGCTATGAGGTGCACGGAATGGTGCGCCGCTCTTCCACCGAGACCTTCGAGCGCATCGAGCATATCCGGGAGAGTATTCATCTGCACGAAGGCGACCTCCTTGACCAACTTTCCCTTATTGATATTATGCAGGAGGCACGCCCGCAGGAGATTTATAATCTGGCCGCTCAATCCTTCGTCCCCACCTCCTGGAAAGAGCCCGTGCTTACCGGGGAATTCACCGCCCTGGGCGTCACCCGTATGCTGGAGGCCATTCACCTGGTAGATAAAGGCATAAAATTCTATCAGGCCTCATCGAGCGAGATGTTCGGCGCGGTTGAAGTCTCTCCGCAGAATGAGACCACTCCTTTTCATCCCCGCAGCCCTTATGGGGTGGCCAAGGTCTACGGCCATTACATCACGGTAAATTATCGGGAAAGTTATGGCATTTTTGCCTGCTCGGGCATAGCCTTCAATCACGGTTCGCCCCGGCGGGGCAAGGAATTCGTGGAGCGAAAAATCACCTATGGCGCGGCCCAAATCAAGACGGGTTTAACAAAAGAACTCCGTCTGGGAAATCTGGATGCCCGCCGGGACTGGGGCTTTGCCGGCGATTATGTGAAGGCGATGTGGCTTATGCTCCAGAAAGAGAATCCAGCCGATTATGTTATCGCCTCTGGCCAGACCCATTCCATAAAAGAAATCCTGGAAATAGCCTTCGGCCGGCTGGGGCTCAAGTGGGAAGATTATGTGGTGCAGGATAAAGGATTATTCCGCCCGGCGGAAGTTCATCTCTTGCAGGGGGATGCTTCCAAGGCCCGACAGGAACTGGACTGGAAACCTGAAGTTTCCTTTACTCAACTCATAGAGATGATGGTAGATGCGGATATGGAAGCGGTTGAGCACGAAAGCAAATAAGCCAGGCAGCCAGATAGCGAGACAGCGATTCAGCAAGGCTGTATGGCTGTATGACTGTAAAGCGGATTAGGTGGTCTCTATGCGTGCTTTGATTACCGGGGTTTTGGGTTTTGCCGGAAGACACCTGGCCCGTCATCTTAATGAAAAAGGCGATGAGGTCTTTGGCCTTGACCTTGCCTTGCAAGAAGAGCCCTGTCTTGAGGAAATCCCTGCGCGCGTCTTCTCCTGCGATATAACTGAAAGAAGCGCGGTGAGCGAAGTCATTAAACAGGTAAGGCCCGAGGCCATATATCACCTGGCCGCCGTCTCCTCTCCTCCAGAGGCAAGGGCCCGGCCTCTCGTCGCCTGGCGGGTGAATTTCTGCGGCACTATTAATTTATATGAAGCCGTGCGCAAGAGTGACCTCGCTCCACGCATCCTCTTTATAGGCTCGGCCGCAGAATACGGGCTTCAGTTAGAGGGCAAGCCTTTGACCGAAAACTCGCGGCTTTTGCCGCAGGGGCCTTATGCCCAGAGCAAGGCGGCGGCGGACCTGGCAAGCCTGGCCTATTTTAATGCCTATGGATTGGAGATAATAAGGCTTCGGCCTTTCAACCACACCGGCCCGGGTCAGTCGGCGAAATTTGTGGCCTCAGACTTTGCGCGGGCGATTGCCCTGGCCGAGGCGGACCTGGGGCCGAAGGTGGTGAAGGTGGGCAGCCTTGCGGCCAAAAGGGATTTTCTGGATGTGCGCGATGTGGTGCGGGCCTACTATTTGGCTTTTGAGCACGGCAAGGCGGGCGAAGTCTATAACATCGCCTCGGGATGCGCCTATTCTATAAGAGAGATTCTGGATGTCCTCTTAGGAATGAGCCGGGTGAGCCTTGAGGTGGAGGTAGAGGAAGAAAGGCTTCGGCCGGGGGAAGAGGCGGTGCTTCAGGGTTCTGCGGAGAAATTTGCCGGACTCACTAACTGGCGACCGCAAATTCCGTTTGATGCCACCTTGAAAGACTTGTTGGACTGGTGGAGGGAGCGCATAAATTCGTAATGCGTCATCGGTCATGCGTCACTCGCAGTAGGCTGGCTCGTCCCTGAGCCAGCCCAGTCGGGGTCAGGGACGACCCCGACTACGGGACGGATGACCAATGAGGGATGACGAGTAATGAGGGGCGAATAAGGTTATGAAACTTTCCGTAGTCATACCTGCGTATAACGAGGAAAAAACGGTGGCTGAGATTATCCGCCGCGTGCAGGCGGTTCCTCTGGACAAAGAAATCATTGTGGTTGACGATGGCTCCACGGACCGCACAGTAGAGATTCTGAAGGAAATTGCCTCCACCCCGGGGGTCAAAGTCATCTTTCAGGAGAGAAATCTGGGCAAGGGGGCCGCGCTTCGCCGCGGATTCGCTGAGGCCACAGGCGAGGTGATTGTGGTGCAGGATGCGGATTTGGAATACGACCCGCGTGAATTCCCTCGCCTCCTTGAGCCTATCCAGAAGGGCCAGGCCCGCATAGTCTATGGCTCTCGTACCCTGGGGAAAAATCCCTTTTCCTATCTTCGCTACTGGCTGGGAGGGCTTTTCCTCTCCAAACTCACCAACATCCTTTTCGGCTCAAAAATCACAGACGAGCCCACCTGCTATAAGATGTTTCGCCGGGAAGTCTTGCAGGAAATAGGCCTCAAGTGCAAAGGTTTTGAATTCTGCCCGGAATTTACGGCCAAGGTGCTGCGCCGGGGTGAGAAGATATTGGAGGTGCCCATAGCTTACCGCCCCCGCAGGATGGAAGAGGGGAAAAAGATACGCTGGAGGGATGGCCTTATTGCCGCGTATACGCTCATTAAATATAGGATAATGAGATAGAGTAAGACCTCAGCGGGGAGAGGACCTTTGAAAATTCTTGTGGATGTGCGGCCACCTAAAGGGGATGGCGAGTTTATAAAGGAGGCGATAGAACTTCTCAAGAACCTGGCTCGCCTTGACCATCAGAACCAATATATTATCCTGTCAAATGAATCAGCGCCCTTTGCCTTCACCTCCTCGACCTGGAATTTTTCACTTGATAGAATAACCTTAAAGCCCCAGTCGCTTCTGGACAGATTAGGCCTGGCCTTCTTGCTCAAAATGCATCGGATAGACTGCTTGCATTCATTTAGCCTGTCTCTTCCCCGCACGAGTCGCTACCCCATAATTTTGTCCCTGCCGGCCAGCGCGGATAGGAAAGTTATCTCTAAACTTCGTCCCCGGCTTTTGAAACGGGCGAAAAAGATTCTTGTTGCGCACGAAGGGATGAAGGAAGAAATGATCGAGCGTCTAAGGCAAGAAGAGGAAAAGATTATTATCGCCCCCGGAGCCGAGGCTTTAGTGGAAGTTTATCAAGCGGTGGCGAAAGACCTGGCTTGATTGTAAATAGTGGGGCAGCAGGGCCGCTTGATTACTTTCCTTTTTTCCCGCCGATTTTATTTTCCGTTCCCGCCAGGAGCCGCTTGATATTGGAGCGATGCCGCCAGAATATAATACCCGCCACTGCTATGGCAAATATGGTGAGAAAAAGCCCTGACCCGAAGGGGTCTTCTTTCAAGATGAGAAGCGTCAGCACCAGGACCAGGGCCGCGGTCATAGAACCCAAACTGACGAATCTGCTCACCGCCACCACCGAAATCCAGGCCCCCAGGGCGATGAGTGTTTCCAGAGGGGCAAGCCCCAGCACCACCCCAAAACCTGTAGCCACACCTTTTCCCCCGCGAAACTTCAAAAATACCGTCCAGATATGTCCCGAGATGGCCCCCAGGCCAGCCAGCATTTTCAGGTTTTCTGGGTCGCCCACACCGGCTAAGTGTGCAAATTGCGGCGCAATGAGAAGTACCGGCAAAAGCCCCTTGGCCACATCCAGCGCAAAAACGCCTACCCCTGCCGGCTTACTTACCACCCGGGCTACATTGGTCGCCCCCACATTTCCGCTTCCGAATTTCCTTATATCCACGCCTCCCAGCAGTTTCCCGGCCAGGTAGCCAAAGGGAATAGCCCCTAAAAAATAAGCGATAACTACAACCAACACATACCAGAGCATATGTGCTTCCCCAAAAAAATTAATCACCAAAGCACCCTTCAGGACCCTGAGGCCTTCAGGGCCGAAGGGCGGAAGTGACGGAAACACTAAAAATTACTCACTCGCAACTCGTCATTCGTCACCTTTGATTCGAGTGACGGGTGACGAGTTTCGAATGACGGTTCAAATTACCTGCGCGCCCAGGACCTCTTCTATGCGCTTCAGGGCGAACTGCTGTGCCTCAAGGTCGAAATCGGCCACAGCATCACTATGGACTACAACCTTATAGTCTCTACTGCGCAAGCCCGATACAGTATCCATAACGCAAATAGAGGTGCATACCCCGACGATGTGCACTTCGTCAGGAGACACCTCTTTCAGGACCTCATCAAGGTTTGTATTGTAGAAGCCGCTGTATCGGGTCTTAAGCACCACATAATCGGCGGGAAGAGGTTTGAGTTCGCTGGTTACTTGAGCGCCGGGCGTGCCCTTTACGCAGTGGCGGGGAAAAAGTTCGAACTCCCGGTCATCGGGTTCGTGGGAGTCGGCAAGGTAGATAATAGCCGCCCCTTGCTTTCGCATATTTTGAATAAGTCTTCTTATCCTGGGGATAATTCTGGTAGCGCTTTCTCCGCAATATAGCGCGCCCTTTTTGTCCACGAAATCCACTAACATATCCACAATTATGAGAGCCTTCTTCATCGAGGTTCCTTGCCTTTTTGGAAAACTAAATGGCGCTTCCAGTGGACATCGTCTCTTTCGGGAAAATCCACTCTGATATGCACGCCGCGGCTTTCCTGGCGCAGGTGCGCGGCCACGATGGTGAGTTTGGCCACGGTGAGCATATTCTGAAGTTCCCAGCCAACTCTGGTGTCAAATTCCTTATCCATAACATAAGAGCACCAGAAATCAATGCGTCGTTCGGCTTCGGCCAGTTCCTGGCCCTGGCGTTCTATCCCCACCCGGCGCCACATCAAACTCTTGAGCGAGTTTATCACATCGGTGAGATTGAGTGCATCTTTCTTGGCTGCGGGCAGGCTGAATTTGAGGGAAAGCGGGCCTCGTTCTGCGGGCCGCGCCGCAGCGGCTTTGCCCGCGGCTTCGCCCGCGCGTACCCCAAAGAAAAGGCTCTCTAAGAGCGAATTCGACCCTAAGCGATTGGCCCCGTGCAGCCCGGTCGATGATACCTCGCCTGCCGCGAAAAGGTTTTCTATATTGGACCTTCCCTGTTTGTCCACCACAACTCCGCCCAAAAAATAATGCACGCTGGGTCTAACCGGGATGGGTTCTTTGGTTATGTCAATGTCAAAAGTAGCGCAAAGGTCAGCCAGAAGGGGGAAGCGTTCGGCTATGCTTTCCTGAGAGAGATGGGTGAGGTCGAGATAGACGCTGGTATCGCCCGTGGCCTTCATCTCGGTAAGAATGGCTCGGGAGACGAGGTCGCGGGGGGCAAGTTCAGCGTCTTTTGAAAATTTGAGCATAAAACGCTCGCCCTGGTTATTGCGTAGCAGGGCGCCTTCTCCCCGCACGGCCTCGGAGATGAGCGCTCGATTGGCCCCGGCAATATAAAGCGTGGTGGGATGAAACTGCACAAATTCCATATCGCGCAGTTTGGCCCCGGCCCGGTAGGCTATGGCCAGGCCATCTCCGGTGGCGCCTGGTGGATTGGTGGTTTCCCGATAAATCTGTCCCGCACCACCACAGGCCAGAATAGTGGCCTTGGAACGCACTAAAAAAAAGCCCATTACCTCGTTGTGCACCAGCGCCCCTGTGCAGGCCCCATCTTGCGTCAGAAGGTCCACCACAAAGGTATGCTCGAATATCTGGATATTGGGCAGGCTTCGGGCACGAGTGAGCAGCACCCGGGCCAGTTCCAAACCGGTGGCATCGCCCTGGGCATGGACAATCCTGGCCCGGGAATGTCCGCCTTCCCGCGCCAGGTTTAAGGGGCTGTCTCCGTATTTCTCGTCGCGGTCAAACTGGGCACCCCACTGGATTAGTTCTTCTATAGACTTCGGGCCTTCACTGGCCACCAGACGAACTACTTTTTCCTCCGTGAGGCCCTGGCCGCTCTTCAGGGTATCGGCGATATGTTCTTCTATGCTATCCTCGGGTGAAATGGCCGCGGCTATGCCGCCCATAGCGTGTTTGGTATTGCCTTCGGCAGCCTCATCCTTGGTGAGGACCAGGACCGAGGCGTATTTTGCGGCCTCGATGGCCGCCCTGAGCCCTGCCGCTCCGCTACCTATAATCAAGACATCGGTGAAGATATGGGGCAAAGAAGAGGCGTCAATCTGCTTCAGATAACGGCGAGGTTCAATATGTTTTTTCATCTACCGTGCTTCCAAATTTAACGCTCAAAAATGCGATGAAGGAGTCGTTCAGTTACTCAGCCGTGTATTTATTCTTCCTTCTCCGTCAACTCGTTGAAAAGTTTTCTCAGGCGGCTGGTTATGGGGCCGGGGGTGCCGGGGCCTATCTGGCGCCGGTCTATTCTTACCACGGGGATGATTTCCGCCGCCGTGCCCGTGAGGAAGCATTCATCCGCGGTGTATAAATCGTAACGGGTCAAATTCTCTTCGCGCACCTCTATTCCTTCTTCGCGGGCCAGGCCCATCACCACGCCCCGGGTGATGCCTTTGAGTATCCCGGCCGTTTCCGGCGGCGTAAATATGACGCCTTTTCGCACGATAAATATATTGTCTCCGGTGCATTCGGCCACTAAGCCGTTTGCATTGAGCATCAAGGCCTCCAGACATCCGGCATTTATGGCCTCAATCTTGGCCAGGATATTATTGAGATAGTTGAGGGATTTTATGCGGGGGGAAAGGGCCGCGGGGTGAATGCGTATCGTGGCCACGGTGACTATCTCCAGCCCCTTCTCATAGAGTTCATCCGGGTAAAGGGTGATGCTATCAGTGATGATGATGAGCGAACTACCGGAGCACTTGTTGGGGTCAAGCCCAAGCGTCCCCACGCCCCGAGTCACCACCACCCGAATATAGGCATCTTTGAGGCCGTTGGTATCAAGGGTATTTCTGATGGCCTCTTTAAGTTTCTCGGGGGAAAGGGGGATTTTGAGGGCGATGGCTTTGGCCGAATCATAAAGGCGCTCCAGATGGGCATCCAGTTGAAAGATGCGCCCGCCATAGGCTCGAATGCCCTCAAAGACGCCATCGCCATAGAGTAGGCCGTGGTCGAAGACGGAGACCTTGGCCTGGTCGTTTTCGTAGAGCGTTCCATCAATATAAACCTTCAGGCCCAATTACCTCTCCTTTCAGTTAAAGCGGATGAATCCTGCCATTGCGCAGCTGCACAATGCGTCGAGCAGCCTGTGCCAGTTCCATATTATGCGTAACCATTATGATGGACTGGCCGCGGGAATTTATCTCCAAAAGCAGTTGCATAATGCTTTGCCCGGTTCTGGCATCCAAATTTCCCGTGGGCTCGTCACAAAGCAGTATCTCCGGTTCGTTTATGAGGGCCCGGGCGATGGCCAGCCTCTGACACTCGCCGCCGGAAAGCCGCCCGGGGCGATGGGTCATTCTTTCTCCCAGCCCTACCCGCTCCAGTAGCCTGGAGCCTCTATCTTTAAGTGGGCCCTTTTCCTTAAGCCATTTCTTTGTGGAAGAGCCCACCATAAGAGGCATAAGCGCATTTTCTAACGCATTGAATTCGGGAAGTAAATGATAAAATTGAAAAACGAAGCCAAAAATTTTATTGCGCATCTTATTCTGCTGGGCCCGGGGGAGGTTCTGGAGCGGGCTTTGGCGATAAAGCACCTCGCCAAAGGTGGGCGCATCCAGAAGCCCCAGGATATGTAGCAGCGTGCTTTTTCCAGTGCCCGAGGCCCCCACAATGGCCAGAAATTCTCCCTGCCCCAGCGCCAGATTCACACCTTTAAGCACCTTGAGGTCTATGGACCCGGTGCGATAGGTCTTGTGTAAATCTTTCGCCTCAAGAATCTTATTCATATCTTAAGGCCTCCACCGGGTTCTGTCTCGCCGCCCTGAGCGCCGGATAGATGCTGGCCACAGTGCTTAAGGCGATGGCTGAGAGCATAATCACCCCTATAGTCAGTGGATTTATTATCCTGGGAATGCGGTAGAAGAGATAAAGGTCTGCCGGATAGGGATTAAAGCCGGTGAAGTGCTCCACGATGTCCTGAATCCAGTCCAGTTTCCATAAGACCAGCAGCCCCAGCCCCAAGCCGGCCAGCGCACCGATTATCCCTATGACCAGCCCATAGGAGACGAATATGGAGAGGATGCCGGTATCGCTGGCCCCTAAGGATTTGAGGATGCCTATGTCACGCGTCTTCTGGATGACAATCATAGTGAGTATGGCCACGATGGAAAAGGCAGCCACCAGGAGCACCACGGACATAATTATGGCCATAAGGGTGGTCTCCAGTTTGACAGCGCGCAGGAAACCTCCGCGCAGTTCCTCCCAGGTGCGCACCACAAACATACCGGAAGGGTCATACTGGTTAAGCCTTCGCTGCAAGGCGTCTCTGGCAATATAGGCGTTTTTGTAATCGTCCACTTTTAGGCTTATTCCGGTCACCCGGCCGGAAGCGTAAGTGAGCTTTTGCGCCTCTTCCAGGGACATAAAAAGATATTCTTCATCAAATGCATACATACCGGAAGTAAATTTATCCACTACGCTGAAGGGGCCTCTATGATAATCGGAGATGCTTGAGGAACCTTCCTCCAAACTGGGGGCCATAAGGATGATGCGTCCGCCCACGGGCACATCCGGAAAAGAAAGAAGAATCTTGCCCCCGATTACGCCCGGATGAGGAGGTGGGGCGCCCCAGAGTTTGAAATCTATCCTGTTATCATCCTTTTTGTTATGCAGAAATCGGCGAAACTCGCGCACACTTTCCTCCCGTTCCGGAATAACCCCGCGAAACCAGCACATCTTGGAAAAGGGCTCACCGGCCGCCCTCACCCGCATCAGACCCAGGCTTTCGAGATAAGGCGCCGCCGCCTTTATATGCGGCGTATCTTCCGCTATCATCATTACCTCTTCGTAGTTTTTGAATCCCCTTATGTCGGTATAAAGGATGACCATATCCGAAAGCATTCCCCTGATGCTGGCTCTCAGTTCCTTCGAGAATCCTTGCATCACCGATAAAACCACAATGAGCGCCATCACCCCCACCGCCACCCCGGCGATGGAGAAAATCACCAGCCTCTTGGAACGCAAATAACGAAGTATTATCACCAGTTTATACAAGGAAAACCTCCAGAACGTCAGACGTCGGACGGTGGTCGCAGCAGCGGGAACAAGATTACCTCCCGAATTGAGGTATGTCCGGTTAAGACCATCACCAGGCGGTCAATCCCTATACCCAGGCCTCCTGCTGGCGGCATACCATGCTCCAAGGCCAGAAGAAAATCTTCATCCAGTTCCCGCACCCAGCCGGCCTCCTTATCCTCGACTAATTTCAATTGCTCCAGAAAGCGCTCTCGCTGCTCCAGGGGGTCGTTGAGTTCGGTATAGGCGTTGGCAATCTCCAGGGTCCCCAGATAAAGTTCGAAACGCTCGGTGAGGTGCGGGGCATCTTCCTTGGCCCTGGTTAGAGGAGATATGGCCCTGGGAAAATCCAATACGAAGGTGGGGCTGGCAAGTTGCGGGGCCACCGCGGCCTCAAAGATGTCATTGGCCAATTGGTAATGGGCCTTACCTTGGGTGGGCACCTCAAGTTCCTGGGCCTTCTGCCGCACTTGCTTTTCGTCATCAATATCAACCCCGGTGGACTTCTCGAAAAGTCTGGTGAAGGTTTCCCTTTTCCAGGGCCGGGCGAGATTAATTTCCTTATCGTCGTAAGTGAATTTTTCCCCTAATCCAAGTTCCTGCGCCAGGGCGTAAATGAGTTCCTCGGTGAGTTCCATCATATCTTCATAATCCGCATAGGCCTGATATAGTTCGAGCATGGTGAATTCCGGATTATGCCGGGAGGAGATGCCCTCATTTCTGAAATTGCGATTTATCTCATAGACCTTTTCCATCCCGCCCACCAGGAGGCGTTTGAGATAGAGTTCAGGAGCAATCCTTAAATAAAGGTCGAGGCCCAGGGCCTGGTGGTGGGTGATGAAGGGGCGTGCCGCTGCACCGCCGGCTATGGGCTGCATCATCGGGGTTTCCACCTCCACAAAGGAGCGTTCCTCCAGAAAGCGCCTCATAGATTTGATTATCCTTGAGCGCACCAGAAAAGTGGCCAGAGTCTCTTTTGCGGAGATGAGGTCGAGATAGCGCCGGCGGAAGCGAAGTTCGGTATCTTTAAGCCCGTGCCATTTCTCGGGCAGAGGGCGAAGGGCCTTGGAGAGGATGGAAAATTCATCTACAAGAATGGTGAGTTCGCCGGCGCGGGTCGTGAAAAGAGAGCCCTCCACGCCGATGATGTCCCCTATATCCAGATGCTCCAAGAGCGCATAACTTCCAGCGCCCAGATGCTCCTCCTTGAAATAGACCTGAATCTTGCCTGAGGAATCTTGTATGTCCATAAAGGCGGTCTTGCCGTGGCCGCGGATGGCGGTGATGCGTCCGGCAGTGCGCACTTTTTCGCCTGCTTTTCCCTCCCTGCTGCGCATGTCGCCTATGGAAATAATGCCCCCAAATTTCCTTCCGAAAGGCTCAACACCCGAAGCCCTCAAGGCCTCCAACTTTTCCAGCCTGCGTTTTCTGATCTCTTCGCTCATTTCAAAGCCATTCAGCCTTACGGCCATTCAGCGCTTATTCGCTTAAAATTTAATCTTTATCAAAAAATTGCCTTTTAGTCAAGTGAAAAGGTCTGGGCAAAGCGGAACTTGAGCATTACATTCTTTGTCAGATCATATTGCCGTAGCAGTTGAGATAGCAAACGGGTGGAACGAGAGGAGAGATGCTTGAAATATATATCTTCTACTCAGTATCAGGCTGGCTATGGCGCTTCAGGCGGAATGTGGAAGCGCATTTTTCAAATATGGGGAGGTATTCGTCGAAGTTGCTTTCCAATGCCCCCGCAGTCACCATATATTGTTTGCCCTCGCTGAAGATTACCCACTGAACCATTTTGAGTTTGAATGCTGCCTGGGTGAACTGGCCCGAAATCCTGAGGGCATCCACCTCATCAATTTTTACCACTTCGGCTCCCATAAATTTGTAATCGGTGAACATTTTTGGATACAAGCTTTTTAATTCATCTATTAATTTCTGTAGCGCCGCTTTATCCCTCAAATCAGCCCCTGGAGACGGTCCTACCGCAACATTTATGTTTGCGGAGAATCCCTCTTTGGGTAAGTCATAGAGGAAGACTTTTGCGCCCATAAAGTCCTTTTCAATCTGCCAGTCCTGCGGCGGTGAGATGGTGAATTCTTCCTCTACTTCTGCGGCTTTGGGGATGACCTTTTCAAAGCGAAACGACTTAGCACTTGCCAGGAAAATTTCTTCATAAGCGGCAAAATTGCTTTGAAGTGCGGTCCCGGTAACAACATAAACATTGCCCCGGTTATAAAAGAAAATTTGTACATTTTTTATTTTGAAGACTCCTTGAGTAAATTGATTAAAGATTTGCAATGCTTCGGTTTCTCCCACTTTGATTATCTTAGACCCCAGGAGTTTATAGTCGGTGAACATTTTTGCATAAGAAAGTTTGAGGCCATTCAGCAGTTTTTCCACCTCGGCCTGGTGTTTTAGATTGACGGGGTCGGACTTCTGGAAGGTAATGATTACATTTGCGGCGAAACCTTGCTTCGGTTCTTCTGTGACAATAAATTTTGCAGCCATAATAGGGGGTCTTTTTTGCCAGCCTTTGGGTGGCTGGATGGAGAAGCCTTCTTCGGGCAGAACTATTCGTTTGCCCAGAAGTTCCTCGTCGCCCCTGCTTTCATCACCCTCAGGTTTCTCAGTTTGCTTCTTTTCAGTTTCTTCTTTTTCAATCTTTTCCAGGTCAGCCTGGGCCAAGAAAATCGTCTTCACCCTTTCCCCGGTTTCTCCAGCACCTAAAGCCCAAGCTCCCACTGGTATTATTGCCAGGGTCACACAAGAAATAATGAAAACCAACATCACCAAATCGACCTTCTTATTCATTTTTGCTATTCTCCTTCCTTGAGGATATTAGGCCAGTATGCCGGCAATGGTGGCGGCCATAAGCAATGAGCATCATTACCACGAGCCCCACGACGCTTATCAGGCGATACATAATCTCCTCAGCAATTTCAGACTTCCGACTTCAGACGACGAACCTCAGTCAAACCTGCAAGGTCTATCATCAAAGGAGTACTCAATTCTCTGGAATTTCTTGCGGAAGGCTGTCACCTCCTCTTTTACCGTCTTTCCGTCCATTATGCATTCCTTCATCAAATCAGCAATATATTCCATTTCCTTTTCCTTCATCCCGAAGCGGGTCATCTCCTGCACGCCGATGCGTATCCCGGCCGGATTTACCGAGCGTTCCACCGACTCGAAAGGCAACAGGTTCATATTGAGGATGATGTCGTTATCTTTCAGTTTCACAGAGACCAGCGCCCCCCCGCCGAACCCGGAAACATCCACGGCAATTTGATGCGTCTCGGTATAGCCGAATTCCTTGGCCTCCACCTTAAAGCCGTGAGCATCCAGATTCTTGCCCAGTGCCTTGGCATTTTTGACAATCTGCCTTGCGTAGGCCTCGCCAAATTCCAGCATTTCATACAGGGTTATGGCCAGAGGCGGCAGGGTATCCAGATGATGATTGCTGGATGACCCGGGAAAGGCCCCCCGGTCTATCCTCTGCCACAAGTTCCCCGGCATATTGCTCAGGATGAGCCCGCGCTGCGGCCCGGGAAAGGTCTTGTGCGTTGAGGCCACCAGGATGTCCGCACCCTCGGTCAAAGCGTCCTGGAAGGCCTTACCGGCGATGAGCCCTAAAATGTGCGCCGCATCATAAATCAAGATGATGTCTTTCTCCCGGCAAATTGAAGCCAGTTCCCTCACCGGCTCCGGGAATAAAAAGAGGCTTTTGCCCAGGATTAAGACCTTAAGCGGAAATTTGGTCCAGCGGGAAGTATGGCGGTGGATGAGGTCCAGGGCCTTCTCCACATCGGTATGATAGCCGTCCGGGGTGAGGGGGAATTCCAGAATATGCTGGGTGAATTTTCCTACCGAGCCGGCGCGGTGATGGCTGATATGCCCGCCGCCAGGGGTGGAGTTTACCAGCACCGCGATATTGGGCCGGACGAATCTGGAGAATACGGCCTCGTTGGCGTTGGTGCCGGAGACGGGGCGGACTTCACTATGAGCGCAGTTAAAGAGGGCCTTGACATATTTTTTCACCTCGGCCTCAACTTCATCTATGTATTCGGTGCCCTGATAGTAGCGCTCGCCCGGATGTCCTTCGGCATAGCGATGGGTGAAGTCCGAGCCCATCACCTTGCGGGCGCGATTGCTCATCACATTCTCGCTGGCGATGAGATTTAGGGTCCTAAGCCGCCAGTCGTTGTTCCTCCCCACAATCTCCTCAACTTCGCAGACCTGTTCCTCGTACACGGCTTCCTCCTTGTTATGGAGATGATTAGACCTGGCGCATTTCTTGGGCGAGTTCTTTCATTTTGGCCAGGGTGAAAGTGTCCTTTTTAATCTCTTTTATGGCCTGGGCTAAGCGTTCTACCTGGTACTCAAAGGCCTTTTTGCCCTTTTCCGCGGTGGCCGGCTGGGCGTCCCCGGCGTATTGTTCCGGGTATCGGCTATACCAATCTACCGGCGTGTAGGCCGGAAGTTTCGGCACATCCTGGGGCTGGCCCGGCTCTTTGGGCAGTGCCTTCATATCGCAGGCTTCAGGATATAGGAAAAGGGCCACACTGGTCTCCAGTTCCCCGGCGTGTGCCTCTGGAACCTTGGATTCCCGCAGGGCCTTTATGCGCTCGTCCGGGCCTAAGCGCAGCATATAGGCCGCATAATCTTTCCCCTGATCCGCTAAGTGCTGCATCAAAAGCGGAAGCCAGAAGCGATTGCCCCCGTGCCCGCTATAGAGGATAATCTTTTTGAAGCCGTTTCGCGCCGCCTCATCACAGATATTTTCCACCACCTGCAATAAGAGTTCGGTCTTAAGGGAAATGGCTCCGATGCAATTTTTCGCCTCAATTACATAGGTGTAAAATAAAGGCGGAAGCACCACCGCCGGCTCTAACCTGGCGGCCTCTATGGCCTTTTTATGCACGGATAAAGTATCGGTTCCGGTGGGCAAATGTTCGCTGTGCTTTTCCAGACTCCCGATGGGCAGAATGGCTACTCCCTGGGCCTTTTCTCTGGCCCGGGCAAGTTTCGGCGCGGTCAAAAGTTCCCACTGCATCTTCTTGCTCCTTATTTTTAGATGAACCTTTGAGCGAATTTATCGGGCCTTCGCCCTTTTCGCAAACTTTTTGCACACGGCCTTAAAGGCCTTTATGACCTGTTTAATCAGTTTATCGCAGGGCTGGGCCAAAGGCGAGGCGGAAAGCGTAAGTTCTCTTTTCTGGCAGATTTCTTCGGCCACCGGCGAGTCACCCTTTTTATATTCCACCAGTCTTGCTGCATAAGGACAGGTCCAGGGACAGCCCTTGGTATAAAATGAGTATTCCTGATGCCGGGGGCGAAGATATATGGGCGTGGTGACATAATGCCCGATACGCACGCCGGCCTCACGCAACTGGGAGATGAATTCCTCGCGGTCCAGTCCGCCCAGTTCTTCCCCTTTGTAGGTAAGAGGAATCATATGGTAAGAGGGTTCCAGAAAGTCCGGCAAGTCCGGAATGCC